>Ga0209632_10003006_pt1 | contig 15919 bp, 9 predicted proteins | sample COG_10_FD_184754 | JGI IMG/M metagenome (GOLD analysis project Ga0209632, IMG submission 184754) | Pelagic Microbial community sample from North Sea - COGITO 998_met_10 (SPAdes) (version 2) | ecosystem: Environmental > Aquatic > Marine > Neritic zone/Coastal water | place: Helgoland, sampling... | reverse complement strand
CGACCCAGCCTTCGATTAATGCGAGCAGCGTTTCTAGGCGAATAACCGCCTGACGCTGCTCAGCCGTGTCCTGCGGCTCCAACACGCCTGATGCCATGACTTGCTGCAAGGCTTCCGGGCTGGTCAGGTCAAATCCTTCAAACTTTTCCCCCAAAGATGCTACATCAACATCCATGTAGCGCGCATACTCCTCAACCGCTGACATCAAACGTGGACGGAGCCAAGGAGCGTGATCAAATAGACGCTGGTGCGCGCTCTCGCGTAGCGCGAAGAAAAGAAAAAGGTCACGCTCTTCAATACCGAGCCCTTGTGCAAACTCTGAGATGTTCAATGGAATCAATGCCCTGGTTCCCGCAGGGGCCAATGGGATCCCGACATCAGTTGAGGAAACCACCTCTTTCGCCAGCGCCGACAAGGCCTGTCCAAGTTGATAGGCAAATGCGGTGGCTCCGAGCTGTGTGACCATGCCCAGCATCGGCTTAAGCATTGCCATCAATTCAGGTGTCAAGCCGTCAGGCAACATTGCCTTGAGCTCCTGGGGTAACTGATCTTCGAGCCCATTGAGATCCTCGCTGTCCGCGAGCCCGGGCAGCATTGTTTCCATTCTTTGCGACATTGTCGTGGCGATAGGCAAAATAATTTTCTGCCACACTTCAGCCGTTTCAACGAGCCACTCACTACGTGACCACACTTTCACCACAGTGCTACTTGCCGGAAAAGTCACGCTTTCATTGAGCCACAGATCAGCCAATTCCATCGCGCTTTCGACTGCCCGCACCGACGCATCTGTCACACTTGGATCAGTGCCGAGCACCGATCGCGCCACTTGCATAACCGTGGACCACGGGAGCGGTCCTTCGTTTTGAGACTGCTGCAACATTTGACCGAACTGGGTGAACATGGCTCCAAGGTTGTTCATGTCGAAGCCACCAGAATCACCACTATCTGACGCTCCAAAGCCGAACGGGAATTGTGCCATGGCTTTACGGTAATACAGCGTTGCTGCATTGGCTGCCTCGGTTGGCCAGCAAGTAGTTCACCCTGTGCGAAATCTGGCACCACGCTCAGCGGATGAACCAGATATATTTAAAGGGGCAACCCTGCTGGGCCGCCCCTTTAAAGAGTTACTGAGATAAAACGCGGTATTTAGGCTTTGCCCAAAATGCGCGTTACTTTGGTGCCGCACGTTGGGCAGATGCCCTTCGCGAACCGGCGACCATTGGTTTCTTCCACGTGTCCGGTGAATTCACGCTTGGCTTTGCACTTAACGCAATACGCCTCGCCGGTATAGCTTTCCTCGGCCATGGGTCCTCCTGTTGACAATCTCCGCCGCAGCGGTGGTGGCGGGCGCCACTCTCGTGGCCCTGGGGCCGACTCCACCATAGGGCAGAAAAGGTCCCCCTCATGCGCTACGCACAGGCAGAATTCGGCGTGGCGGCCAAAAACTCGTCAATTTATCCGACAAAACGGACATTTGTCTAAAATGACCCTCCTTCGTACGCCCGGCCCTGCGGGCCGGCACAATTCCTCCATGCCTACTCCCCCGCAGGATCTGTGCTCGGCAAGCGCCATGTACGAGGAACTGGCCACCCTACTTTCCATCGCGTCAACAGGAGGCACGAACAGCGAGCAGGACGCTCAAAAGTTCATGGCCACGCTCATGCGCACCGCAGGCTTGGAAGTGAGAAGCTGGGAGATGGACCTCAAAACCATCACCGCAGACCCACAATTTCCCGGTCAAGAGGTGTTGCGCGAACAAGGGCTGGGCGTTCTCGGTATTTGGCGTGGCTCCGGTGGCGCACCCGCCCTTCTGATTAATGGCCATACAGATGTAGTACCTCCCGGTGATGTGCGCGCGTGGAGCGCAGATCCTTTTACCCCCCGCGCGACCACCGTTGACGGTGAAAAAGTGATCATGGCCCGCGGGGCCTGCGATATGAAAGGCGGTCTGATTGCAGCTTGGGCAGCAGTAAAATTCCTGCGTGCAAGTGGTTTCACCCCAAGAGGAGATCTGCTCTTTGCTCCCGTGATCGGCGAAGAAGACGGTGGTCTGGGCACTTATTCATTGATCACCGAGGGCTTGCCGCAGTTTTATAGCCTTACCGAACACCAAGTCGCGGGGGCGATCATCCCCGAGCCCACTTCACTAGCCGCTATCTCAGCCAACGGTGGAGCGTTGACATTTCGTTTACTCGTCCACGGTGCTGCCATCCACGCTTCACGCCGAACCGAAGGTGTCAGCGCGATCGAAAAATTTTATCCGATTTACCAGGCACTCGAAATTCTCGAAGCACGCCGCAATGTAGATGTCGATTCACGAATGCGGCGATGGCCAGTCGCCTATCCCATTTCAATTGGAACGGTGCACAGTGGCGACTGGGCATCAACGGTTCCGGACTTGCTCGTAGCCGAAGGCCGATTCGGAGTTGCTCTTGGCGAGGACATCGAATCTGCCCGATCGATATTTGAAGAATGCATTCGAGACGCCTCTGCTAAGGATCTATGGCTTGCCGAAAACCCGGTAGAGATTGAGTGGTGGGGTGGCCAATTCGCCTCGGGGCAAACTGAACCACGATCAGAACTGATCAAAAATCTCCAGAAGGCACACTTACAGGTTGTTGGCGCGCCACTTGAGGAATACGGAGCTCCCTACGGTTCAGATTTGCGACTGCTTACGGGTCTGGCGGCTATTCCCACCCTGCAGTACGGACCGGGAGATGTTTCGATCGCTCATGCTCCTGATGAATATGTCCATACTCGCGAACTTGAAACAACTGCTCGCGTCATTGCACAGGTGATCCGAGACAGCATCGGGTAAATCTGCTTATATCGAAATCGCCTGTGGATTGCATCTCGCCATCCACAGGGGCTCAGATTGACAATCACCACATGATTGATTCGTTTGCCCAACGCGCCTACCCCGAATACAACTTTTGTGTCCCTGTAATTAGACGAGCGCATGGCGTAATCGAGTTGGGCGACTACACATTGAGTCCTTCACCCGGATTTGAGACTGTCCAATGGTTCATTGCTCTTGATGGCTCAATGTGTGCTGACCAGGCCAGCAGGCTCGGAGCGCAGCAACTCAATCTGCCGTTGGCCCTCATAAGAAACCTGGTCGATCATGGATTTAGATCAGGCGCACTTATTGATGCTCATCACCCACCAAGTTCATCGCGCTGGGTTAACAACAGGGGAAGGGAACGAATGCATACAGATTTGGCCTGCGTCCAAAAGCACAATATTAATTATTCGAACGCCCTTGGTCTCTCAGATGCTGCCGAAATTATCGATCACCGCAATAACACGCTAATTGATGTGGTCGGCCAAGGGCCTCTTGCCCGAGCTGTTTATCGGATCGGATTGGACTCTGGTTTCCAATTCACGCAGCAGCGCTCGTTGGCGTCTTTCGTAATCTTTGTCAGCAACTCCCATCCGCACACTTTTGACCATGAAAACTCTCACCTATGTAACCTTCCGCACCTTCACGTGGCCACTCGAATGGACAACGCCACAATCGGGCCGCTGGTGATCCCTGACTCAAGTTCGTGCTTTCGATGCGCTCACCTACATCGGTGTGATACCTCGCCGGACTGGATGCAAGTGGATCTTCAATGGCGACGCCAGACAAATTCTGGTCAAAGCGATGCGATTCTGACCCATTACACGGCCCTACACGCTCTGCTCATTATTCGACATTGGATCGACGGAACAGCACTCACCAACACACTCTGGAGCGCGAAACTCCCATGGCCGCGATTTGATCCACAAAACGCTCCGCCACATCCACTGTGCGGATGCCAACTGCACGGCTCAACTCCCACTGCCACAACCTGACCGTGCGCAGCTATTGATTAGGCCGGACAATAGGCGGGTGCCCGAATTACCGAGAAATGCGTTCACGCGTGGGATCCGCATGGCTTCCTTGCCCGCAACCTACGCCGGGCGCACCGCGCTTGGCCTTGGAAAACGTTTAGGTGGCACACCTGCCGAAGCAATTACTGCCCAAATGTCTGCCCGCACGGCTGAACAGATGTTCAAAGTCCTCGGGGAGCTCAAGGGCGGCGCCATGAAACTCGGCCAAGCGTTGAGTATCTTCGAGGCCGCACTGCCCGAAGAGTTCGCTGCTCCATACCGAGCTATGCTGACAAAACTGCAGGACTCAGCCCCCGCCATGCCAGCCAGCGCAATTCATAAAATCTTAACTGAAGAATTCGGCGAGGATTGGCGCAATCGTTTTATTGAATTCAGTGATCAACCTGCAGCCGCCGCATCAATTGGTCAAGTGCATAAAGCCACTTGGCATGACGGGCGCGTGGTCGCAGTAAAAGTGCAATACCCCGGAGCCGATAAGGCGTTGGTTGCGGACTTAAACCAAATGATCCGCATGGGCAAGCTTTTCGCTGGCTGGATTCCCGGTCTTGATTTGGGGCCCCTCCTTAAAGAACTGAGGGAGCGGGCAATTGAGGAACTTGACTACCTACTCGAGTCACAAAATCAGCGCGCATTCGCAGTTGCATTTGAGGGCGATCCGGACTTTCACATTCCACACGTTCTCGCCGCCGCGCCACATGTCTTGATCAGCGAATGGATTGACGGGCGGCCGCTATCAGACATCATTTCCAATGGAACCCCAGCCGAACGAGATCGCGCTGGGTTGCTCTATGAACGCTTCCTGCTCGCGGGTCCCGCACGTGCGGGACTGCTGCATGCAGACCCGCATCCAGGAAATTTCCGAATCACAGCCGACAACAAGTTATGCGTACTTGACTTTGGAGCCGTCTCGCGGCTCCCTGAGGGATTACCAATTGCCATGGGAACCCTCCTGAGGATTGCCCAAAGTGGCGATGCGGAAGACGTCCTTGCGGGCTTACGCGCTGAAGGATTTGTAAAGCCCAATATCGAGGTGGACGCCGACCAAATTCTCAACTACCTGGAGCCCTTTGTGGAGCCAACCCGTCACGAAAGTTTTCATTTCAACCGGGACTGGATCCGTGGTGAATTCACAAGGCTCAATGACATGAAAGGCCCCGATTTTACCATTGGACTGAAAATCAACTTGCCACCCTCCTACGCATTAATTCACCGGGTCTGGTTGGGCAGCATTGCGGTGCTGTGCCAACTTGACGCCAATGTTCCGGTTTTGGCTGAACTCAATGCTTGGGTTCCAGGATTTTCGGGCGCCCCAAGTTCCGCCAGTGCCTCTAATCTTGAGTCTTAATAATTTCTAGTAGCTCGGCACCGAATTCGGTCAGCTTTGCCGGACCGACCCCTGGAATAGCCGCCAGTTCATCAAGATCACTCGGACCGATTTCAGCCATAGCGGTCAGAGTTGCATCCGTAAAAACTATGTATGCGGGAACACTTTTCTCCGCAGATCTATCCTTGCGCCACGCCTTCAGATTCTCAAAAATGATTTCGTTGGGTTCCCCAGGACAACTTTGACAACGGCCAATTGTTCGCTCCGACGGTGTTACTAGTCCTTTGCCACACACCCGACATGGTTTAGGCCCGGTTCGCTTCCGCGCGTGCTTCACTTGGGACCCTCCACGCACAACTGATCCGGTAATCGATAAGCCGCTATCAGGAGTGGCACTTACTAGTTCTTGCGACAACCGGGTAAAAAATCTGCTCAATGTTCGACTCGATTTTCCGCCAGGGGCGCGCGACTTTGCCCAACTCACCTCAAGCACTCGGGCTGCGCGCGAGACTCCCACGTACGCCAAGCGCCGTTCTTCATCTACTTCATCTTCAGAATCTGCATAGGACAGGGGAAGGAGACCCTCGCTGCACCCGACAAGAAAAACGACCGGCCACTCCAAGCCTTTCGCCGAATGGATCGATGCCAGGGTCACAGCGTCGGCGGTTGGCGCGTGCTCGACGAAAGCCCGGGCATCCAAGTCTGCAATGAAATCTGTGAGCGAAGTACCTGGATCCACTTCCTCCGCCATAGTCATGAGGGCTAGGAGCGACTCCCATTTTTCACGCACGGCACCCGCACCGCGAGGTGTCTGCGGGCTCCACCCGGTACTCGATAACACGTCGCGGACATGCTCGGCAAGGCTGGTAGGGACTAACCCCGTATTTTTAGCGTCCCCACGCAAAAGAGTTACGGCCGACTTTATTTCAGGACGTTGGAAGAACCGTTCCGTGCCGCGAAGCACCAGCGGGATGTCAAGATTTGATAAAGCTGTCTCAAATTCAGCAGATTGCGCATTAATCCGAAAAAGCACGGCAATTTCAGATGCCAAAGTACCCGCACTGATCAGTTTCTTAATCTCAGCCGAGACTTTCTCCGCTTCGTCATTGTCGTCGGCGTAGGCCGAGATTTTTGGCGCAGGGCCACTTGCTTGTTGGGAACGCAGGGTGAGCGGCTTTGACCGGGAGTCAGCATGAATGACGGCATTAGCCATTGCCACAATTTCAGGTGAGCATCGATAGCACCGCACTAAATCAACAAGTGTTGAATTTGGGTAGGTCTTGACAAATTCGGTGAGGTATTTTGATGAAGCACCCGTGAAGGAATAGATGGTCTGACTAGGGTCCCCCACCACGCAAATATCGTCACGTTCACCAATCCACAGATCGAGAACACTTTTTTGCAGTGGGTTTACGTCTTGGAATTCGTCGACCGTGAACCATCGATAGGCCGAATGTACTGCGCTTTGAATGTCGGGACGGGTCCGGATTGCAGCCGACATCAGCATCAGAATGTCATCGAAATCAAGTAAGTTCCGATCCTTTTTCAGCGTCTCATAGGAGTCCATTACCTTTGCCAGCGTTGCTACATCAATGGCGAAATCTCGCTTTGCTTTGTGGATTAACGCCGAATCCATCATGTTGGACTTGCACCACTCAATATCGCCACTGACGTCCCGAACCAAGGCTTTGTCACTATCAACCTTGCAGTGCGCCAAAGAACGAGCAACCATGGAAGCCTTACTCGACATGAGCTCAGGGAATGCCGTACGCGATAACTGTGGCCAAAAAAAACGAAGTTGCCGCAATGCGGCCGCATGGAAAGTGCGCACTTGCGCTCCTGGGACTCCCAATCCAAGCAAACGATGCCGCATTTCCCCCGCTGCACGATTGGTAAAAGTAAGTGCCAATGTCCGCTCTGCCTCACTTGCCCCAATCATGACCGAATAAGCAATGCGATGAGTTATTGCTCGAGTCTTTCCGGTTCCCGCCCCAGCGAGCACTCGGACTGGGCCCCCAACAGCTAAGGCCACCTCGCGTTGCTCCACATCCAATCCTTCAAGGATGCTGTGCGCGCGCTGCTCTGAGTTCACCCACTGATCTTGTCATGGGGATCTGACCCCCTCGCAACAACTCCGGATCACCCGTAGACTAGGGCTATGAGTAATACAGCTTTGGTAACCGTCTACACGACAACGTGGTGCGGGCCGTGCAAGCGTCTGAAGGCCCAAATGGGGCGAGCAGGAATTGAATTCACCGAAGTGAACATTGAAGCCGATCCGGCCGCCGCCGCTTTTGTCGCTTCGGTCAACGAGGGCAACGAAATGGTGCCCACCCTCAAGTTTTCTGATGGATCAACCCTGACTAATCCGCCCATCGCCGAGGTAATTGCCAAACTTGGGGACTAGCTTTTTGCTAGCGAAATGAAGAACTGCTGGGCAGTATTTCTCCATACCAGCGGGTGATCAGCTGGTGGGCAATGCTCACCCGTGGTGGCAAGTGCAACTTCTGCGCCGAGCACAATTCCATGATTTCGGCCCGGTCGTACCACAGGGCCTCCACGATTTCCTCACCATCGACGCAAATGTCGGTAGTTATGGCTCGCGCCTGATACCCCAACATAAGCGAGTTAGGAAACGGCCATGGTTGACTCCCCAGGTATTCAATACTGTCCGGATCAATGGCAATCCCGGTTTCTTCACTCACCTCGCGGACCACTGCTGCCTCGGCTGATTCGCCCGCCTCAACGAAACCTGCGAGGACCGATGCCGATCCGATCTGCCATCGGCTTTGCCGGGCAAGAAGCACTCGGTCATCGGGGTCCGTTACCAACATGATTACTGCCGGATCTGTACGTGGAAAATGAATTGAGTTATCTGTAGTGCACCTACGAGTCCAACCGGCATCGCTGTGAACCGTCTTGCCTCCGCATCGAGGGCAATGCGTATGCGTGGAATTCCAATTGTCCAAAGCAATGGCTGCTACCAGCAATCCAGCATCGCGATCATTGACAAGCGCCCCGCCCGCCCGCAGGTTCAGCCAAGAATCGGGATCATGGGCGGAAACAAAATCGGCCTCAGCCGAGACTCCAAAAAAAACTATTCCGGCATCACGGCCCAGAAAGTACGTCGGCGCGTTTTGGGGAATATCTTCGAACTTGAAAACCACAAGATTTTCGCCGTCAAAGGGAAACTGCGAATTATGCACACAAATGAACCGGGTGCTTGGATCGATGAGTGATTCTGCAATCCACTCAGAATCTTTGCGCAAATGCGCGCTGCGGTCAGTTGCGCTTCTAGAAAGTACTAAATCGGTTAACCTGGGCGAATGTGCCATGGAATCCTTTCAACGAGAACCAACCTACCCTCTGAACAGATCACCTGCACATAGGCTTTGACCGTGAACGTGTTTATTAGGCAACTCACCGGCATTCGTTTGGTTGCTGCCGTCTGGGTTTTGCTCTACCACTCACAGGGCCCCTTGGATGCAATCGGTGTGTTGAGCATCCCCGTTCTCCCAGATTTTATTCGGGTCGGCCGACTGGGTGTGGATTTATTTTTTGCCCTCTCTGGTTTCATCTTGGCGCACACCTATTTGAGTTCACTTGGCGAGCGGCTCAAAGTGAACAAGTCTGCGAGATTTTTGTGGCTACGACTCGCACGCATCTATCCCGTCCATGTGGTTATGCTTGTAATAGCGGGCTTTGCTGTTACTGCTCAATCAATCGTTACCGGTGAGGAACTCAACCGCAGTTGGGTTAACCCATGGGATTTCATTAAAAATCTGCTGTTGATTCAGGAATGGGGCTCAGACCCGCAGCGGGGCTGGAACTTCGTGGCGTGGTCACTCTCAATGGAATGGCTCGCCTATCTGATTTTCCCCTTCATGGCTCTTGTTTTGTGGCGAATGCATAAGCACTTACCGACTTGGGCCTTGTGCCTTTTATGGATCATGTCACTTACACCATTAGTTATTTATGGGCTGGGATCCTCAGACCCTTATTACACGGAAAATTGGGGTTCTACTTACCGGGTTCTTACGGCCTTTACCGCCGGTGCAATTTCCTACTTGGTCGTGGATCGACTTCGTGAATCTGATCGCGCAGCGGCCATGTGCGATGTATTGGCCTTTGTCTTGCCAGCAATTGTTGTGGCCGGTTCCGTGTTTTTGGCTTGGCTTCCTGCGGCTGTCGCGCCCATTACTTCCACAGATCCAGATGCCGAACCGCTTCCTCCCCTTTTTCACCTCACGCTAGTGCCTGTTTTAATCGTGTGGATTGGCGTCCTTGCACTGTCACGTCGGGGCATGGCGAATCTGCTGGCAACAAAAATTATGGTGTTTGGCGGATTCATTTCATATTCGCTGTACATGACGCATCTTGTCTGGTTTGGATTATGGCGCGCGGGCATGAAAACCTTAGGTCTTGAAAGTGGTCCCTTGTACGCGCTTTCGGTCGTATTTCTGCTTGGCATGTCGTTTGTGATTGCTTATGTGATGTGGCGTCTCGTTGAAGAGCCGGCGCGGATTCGAATGCGCATTTGGATTGGAATTCGTCCAACTCCCACCGAAGAAGCGGGTGAGGCCATTGTCGAGAACACCGGCCCGACAGCTGCTAAGCCAATTGACGTTCCAGATCGTGAATAATTCCATCAGTGTCAACCGGTAGTTCAGTTCCTAATGCCAGCATGACGAAGGCGGTTTGGACTTCTTTCCAATCAACTCCGGCGATTTGTGCCCACGCGAGTCGATAAAAAGCGAGTTGGGTTGGATCAAGGTGGTCGGTGCCCCCCGTTTTCCAATCAACGACGAGATACCGTCCATCAATTTCGAAGACTGCATCGATATACCCTGTAACAGAGCGGCCCATAATTGTAAGACTGAATTGCTGCTCAACAGCGACCGGTGTCAGCTCTGCAAAGCGACTCGACAGAAATGCTTTTTTGAGGTTGCGCACCGATTCAGTGTCGGTTCCCACTCGGTCCCAAGCACCCTCCAATTCATCCCAGTCGAATAGTGTCGCCAGGCCGTAGTGGGTTTCAATAAATGCATGGATTTCAGTACCTCGCGCCGCAATGTAGTTCGGCTGCTGGGGCATGGGTCGGGCAAGTTCTACCGCGAGAACTTCAGGTTCGCGCAATGCACGCAGCATGCTGCTCGCTCCCAGACTCCGTGGCAAAGCAACCGTGCGGATAGGTGAATTAAGCCGTTCACGCTCTTCCCGCAATGCCGCGAGTGCACTTTCCCAACGATCCACGGTGACGCTGTCATTATCGGCCAACTCTGCCAGAGGGGTCGCGCCCTCGTGCACAAATTCGGACTGTCGAATGAGTTCCTCCCGAGTGCCTTGTGGCACAGGTAGGGGCCACGACCACTGCTGCGGGTCTTCGCTTCGCTCGGGTCGATCACCATCAGGTCTCGGCGCCCAAAAAGGAATATTGGCACTCGTCCCGGCAAGGAGGTCATGGGCTGCCGTCAGGAAGGGGTGTGGGCCATGGGGAGTTTTCCAATTCACGCCCCACCAACTACCACTGAGCGTTAATGAGTCTTTAGCCCGAGTCAAGGCGACATAAGCCAACCGTTCAACCTCGCGTTCCTTGAGCGAATCAAAGTGTGCCAAGTAGCCTTTCTTGAGATCTGTCTCAGAGAGTTTGGTCAGACTGTAATCAGGGAATGCGGCGATCGCAGCAGACGCATCTTGTCGCAAAGGCCAGGGTGCCATAGTCGCATCTGTGCTCCAATTGCCGCGCACTTTGCCACCGGGGAAAGCCTTGTCACTGAGGTTGGGGAGGTACACGTGGGTGTACTCCAGGCCCTTTGCTTTGTAGATTGTGATGAGCTGTACCGCACCTTTTTCCACCGGTTGCTCAAAATCCAGACTTATGTCGAATCTTTCAATGTCGTTCAGCCGAGAAATAAATGCTCCGAGGGAAACCCGACCATCAGCGTCTGTGAAGTCCGCTGCCAGATTAATTAATTCGTTGACTGCAATCGCGTCATTGGCATTGAGTTGACTTTGAACATCGATCCCAGTCACGCGAATAACCCGCCCCAAAAATTCAACCAGTGGTTCCCCCATATGCGGACGCACGGATCGGATCACACCCGCCATTTTCCCGAAGCGATTAATCGCGCTCGTTGAATAGTGGTCAAGTGAACCAAGATCAAATAATGCATCAGAGAGCGAGACGACATCGACGAGATCGATTCCCTCAACTGCCGAACTGAGTGCCTGATCAATACTGTGGGCTTCGTGGTCACTGTCATCTTGGGACCGTCCAACCGTCTTCGCGAGTTCAGCAGCGCGAGAGCCTAATGCCGCCAAGTCCCGTGCGCCAATGCGCCACTTGACACCACTGGCCCAGCGCACGAATGACGGGTTAGCAGTTGGTTCGTGGATGACTTCCAGGATTGCGCGAAGATCGATGACCAGTGGGTGCGATAGTAGCCCAGCCGCCGAGTGCAATTGCACAGGAATCCCCCGGTGTTGCAATGCATCACGCATGCGTAACAGATAGTTTCCCGTTGTCGCTAGCACCGCAATGTCGTGATCAAGACCAGCCGCGTGAATCGCTTCGTGCTGATCGGCGATTCGGTCTGCCATCCAGGAAATCTCCTGATCGGCGAAGTCGAAAAGTGCGAGGGTGATTTCACCTTGAAGCTCGCGGGTTGGATCCAAACGTTGCACGCTCGGGTGCTCAGCCCGCAAATTTTCCGATATAAGATTTGCCAGCTCAAGAATTTGAACTCCAGAACGACGATTTGCTGACAACGGATACACACTCGCTGGCTGATCATCTTTAGTGCGGAATTGACGCGGGAAGCTGTTGATGTTCTCAACACTGGCCCCACGCCAACCGTAAATCGCTTGACACGGATCTCCCACCGCCGTGACCGGAAACCCACCGGAAAATATTGTTTCCAAAAGAATACGTTGGCTAATGGACGTGTCTTGATACTCATCAAGTAGCGCGATTTCAAATCGGGATCGAATCTGCATCGCGACTTGCGGAAATTGGGTAACGATCTGGGTGGCTAATCGAACTTGGTCGGAAAACTCGATAAGTTCGCGCTCTTGCTTTAACTCACGCCAATCTTGCACGAGTCGCGAGAGAGCGATTCGCCGGCCCGCAGTACTCACAATTTTCCGCAGTGATGCATTTGATCCGCGCAAGTCAGCCACATAGGAGATCAATTTCAGGTCGTAGGCGATCACCTGCTCCGGGTCGATCGCGAGTTCACTCAGCTCAGAATCAAGTGCCAACAACTCAGAAGTCAATTTTGCCGGGCCAACAGAGATACCCGAGAGATCTCGTGGCGTGTTGCACACCAGCCGGTAAGCCAATTGTTGCCGTTCCCCATCGGTTAAGACATCGGTACTGAAATCACGCCCAAGGAGGGCTCCAAATTCCTTGACAATCCCTGACGCAAAAGAGTTGTAGGTAACAATTACCGGATCGCCACTTTCGGACGCAAAAATTTGTGGGTCCACATCCATTAACTTGCTAATTCGCGACCGGGCCGACTCCAATAATTGTGCGGTTGCTTTAGTAGTGAAAGTTAGTCCGAGAACTTGTTCAGGTGTGAGATAGCCACTCCCGATCAGAAATGCGATGCGTGCTGACATTGATGTGGTTTTCCCTGATCCTGCACCTGCCACCATCACGGCAGGTTGGAGCGGAGCCTTGACGGCACTCAACTGTTGTTCCGAAAGCGAAAAACCCAGAATGTGCTCGAGATCTGCATTGCTGAGCTCGTTATGTGATTGCGTCGTCATCGATCCCACTCTCGTCTATCAGCACCCTGCTGAAAATATCGGATGATTGTGTCGGGCACACAAGCGTGTAAGAGCAGTACCGACACGAGGGGTTCACCTGCGGAACAAACGTTTCGGAGCGAATGATTTCCGCAGCTTCCCCAAGTTTTACTTCAATCCACGTGGGTGAATTATCAAAATTAATCGCTTCCTGTCTTTGTACTTTTGGTTGTGATGCTTCTACTCGTAATTGCACAAGGGCCGCACCGAAAGGTGGATCCTCGCCCTCGTCGTCTAATTCCACAACCTGGTGATCTCGCAGAAGCAATTGATACACTCCTAATTGACCGTTCTGGACTATTGCCGCTTTTGTGGGTGGAGACTTAACATTTTTAAAATCTATTGCGACGAGACGGCCTGATTCGTCGGTTTCAACTCGGTCCAGGATTCCACTGAGATCGATTTTCTCTGGTTTTCCGCTCGGTGTAGTGACCGTGAGTGATGCTTGATACCTGCCTTCGGCTGCGACGAAAACTCGTGGTGTCAGGTTGTGGTAGTCAAGGAACAACTCCGCGGCTTTATAAGCCTGCGCGAGATCAGAGTCTGACTGCCAGTGAGCTTCATAGGCTAATGCTTGCCAGGAGTCGCTTATGAGCCTTTGAATTTGCTCAGGATTTTGATCCAACTCGCCTTTGACTACGTATTCAGCTATCGCATGAACAATGCTGCCAAATGCTGTTGCAGAGCCGCGCGAGACTTGCGCTTTAACTTCACGGTCCAAGAACCACTTCAATGGACATTCCAGCAGCGAATCCAGCGAACTTCCTGACATGTGGAGCGGCGTGTGTGTCTTGCGGACGGGCCGCTGTGACTGGGTGATCTCTGCTAGGCCCCACCAACTGTGGGGACCCACACTGGGCCCCATTCGGGAGAGCAACTCTCCTGCTCGTGCTTTCAGTCCCGCACTTGCCTGCGGATCCGCCAAGGTCTCTCGCACGTCAGCTGCTAGCCCAGCCCAACTTGAACGATTTTTCGGGTAGCCGGTAACCGTGCGAGCAGTGATCTGGAAGGACTGCACGTCATGAATAAATCGACTGGGTTGATCCCCCCCTTCACTGCCTTGGTCGATGCAGGTCAAGGTGAGAGATTCACGTGCGCGGGTGGCCGCAACGTAGAACAAGTTGCGTTCTTCACGCAAGAGTGCGATCGGATTCGTACCCGAGGTTACCTCGCCAACACTGATTTCTTCAGCGTTGAGCAGGCTACCGCGGGCTACCAGATTGGGCCAAATCCCTTCCTCGAGTCCCACAATCCACACCCGGTCCCACTCACGGCCTTTACTTTGGTGCACGGTCATAACTTGTACTGCCTCTGCGCGCAGTGCGCGAGCCGATACCGGTTCCGCCGGCACACTCTGGTACTTCATCTGGGTGAGAAAGTTTTCTATTCCAGCATCTGATCGCTCCGAAAATCGAGCCGCAGTATCAAAAAGGGCCATGACTGAATCCAGATCATGGTGGGCGCTGCCACTATGTGACAGAGCGGCTGCCTGTAAGCGCTGGGGCCACCCGTGGGGGTGATTGCTCCCCCCACTCCACGCCGTCCACAAAATATCAGGAACAGATCCGTGGGTGGCAATGTCGGTTCTCAATTGAGCTACTAACCCGGCGATTGCTTTCACCCGGGTGCACAACTCGCCTAGATTCGGGCCCTCCCTCAAGGTGATCTGAGCCAATAAATCGCGAGAGTTTTCTCCCACGATGAGGTCCCTCACAAGTTGGGATGAGTTCACCCCTGGTTGTACTGAGCGAAGGGCCCGCCCCACACGCCGCATTTCACTCGCATCCAGCCCGCCAATCGGTCCGGTCAAAAGGTCTGCAACGACAGCGGCGCTCGCTTGTTCCGGTTGTGCAGCAAGGGAAACAAGTCCTAATAAGACGTGAACTGCGGGTTCATCCTTTAACGCAATTTCATCCGTGGCGACTACGACCGGCACGCCCGCACGATTCAGTGCGCGCGTGATCAAAGGAATATCTGAGCGCGCCCGACCAATTACCACCATTGATTTCCATGGCACACCCTCGGCCATGTGAGCCGTGTAGATATCTTCGGCGACAAATGCTGCGCGAGAATTACGCGATGCGTACTTATTGATGCTTACCGCACCCACGTCGATTGGAAAGTTCCCGTAGCCCACCAATGCCTGCCGGTCTCGATCAAAGGGTGCTGTGGCCGCGGTCGCAATTTCTCGTCCAAAACGCCATGCACCTGTGAGTTCATGGGAAGTCGCTCTTGGGAATTCCACATAGAAGCCCGAGCTCATATCAGTTTCCGAGCCGCGGAAACCGAACACACTTTCATGAGGGTTGCCAACCGCTACGAGCACCGAAGCCCGCTGCGCCAGTACCGCAAGGAGTTGGCGGTGCAGTGGACCAACTTCCTGATACTCGTCAATATAGATATGCGAGATCCGGGAAACTACCGGAGATTCGGGCGCCAGAGCGATTGCAGCCAGCAATAGTGAGTTGTAGTCAAGGACATTTTCCAGCGCCATGACTTCAGCGTCATTGCTTGCAATATGCCCCGCCACCACCCACTCAGGGCGCTTGCATTTCTGCCCTAATGCAATCAAATCGCTTCCACTTTGATTAAGTTCTTTTAATCGAGCAATTACCGTGCGCACTTCGCGCGCGAAACTGTCAGTGGTGGCCGCACTTCGCAACCACTTGGGCCACTGGATTAAAGCTCCAGGGCCCTGGGTATCGGAGAGTAGCCCGGCGATCAGATCCCGGATCCGCGCATCCTCTTCGGCCCCGGAAAGTAATCTTGGTAACTCCTGGGCTTGGGTTTCGGCTCCAAGGGCTGCGGCACCCATAACGATGGAATAGGCCAAAGCGTGAAAGGTGCCGATGTAGGGCAGCACTGTGCTCTGCACGTGCCCAGCGAGCTCTTCTCGAAAATCTCGCA
>Ga0209632_10002999_pt1 | contig 15934 bp, 14 predicted proteins | sample COG_10_FD_184754 | JGI IMG/M metagenome (GOLD analysis project Ga0209632, IMG submission 184754) | Pelagic Microbial community sample from North Sea - COGITO 998_met_10 (SPAdes) (version 2) | ecosystem: Environmental > Aquatic > Marine > Neritic zone/Coastal water | place: Helgoland, sampling... | reverse complement strand
GGCAAGGCCTACCCAGGCTTTGAGGGAATCGACGGTCTTTCGTTCGAAGCGAACGATGGAAAGGGCACCGAAGAGCCGAGGGCTCTGAAGCTGACGCGCATTCGAAGCAGCGTCGAAAAAATGATCACGGACCCGGGCTACGACCTCTTCGAGGGGTTGGCGCGGATCTGTCGCGAGCACGTGGAGGATGAAGGGGTCGGAAGCCCCTTTGAAGCCACGTGTGTTCACATCCCGGACGGGAACACGGATCGATACGGAACGCGTAGCTCCATGCTGCTCGAGTTGTCCGAAGACGTGGGATCGAGCCGTCTTTGGGTTGCAGATGGGGCGCCGTGCCAGCGGCCCTTTGAAAATCGATCGCTCCTTTTGAAAGAACTTGGATTGAAAGACTTAGGTTCGAAGGAGTTGGGTTTGAAAAAGCCGAGCTCCAAGAATCACGAATTGAAACCGGACCTGGGTGAACGACTCCGGGCTTAAGGCCTCGGACTCCACTCTGGACCCACAACGATGCGAGGAATATCCGTTGAGAAGAATCGGTAGCAATATCAGGAAGAAGAGCTCCGAGGAGCGGTCCCACCGTCTCACGAAGAACATCATCGAGTACACCGACACGGAGACTCCGAAGAACGAATATCCGAAGAAGATTGTCTCACCGACGCGCGCCTCGAGCTGCTGCACGGACGATAGTCGAATCGATGTTGGGTCGATTCGCGAAGTTGAAGGCTTCAAGTTCTGCTACCGGCTCTGCCAGGAATGCGGACACGCCGTGAAGTATTTCTACCCCTCGATCGAGTCTACGAGCCCCGCGCTCAAGGCCTACCGCGAGCGCCAGAAGTACATGCTTCAGTAAGACGCCCGTCGTCTTGCGATGAATCATAATTAGGCGACCAAGTAATTGGTCGCCTTTTTTTTGGCCGCGGCGCGCTTGTTTGCGGTCCCGTGGCTTCAGCTTCGAAGCGACTCGTCCTATGTTGCTCCCGACGTTCCTTCGCGAGCATCCTGCACAGAGAGGAGAGATAATCGCATGAGCGAAAACGCGATTGAAACCCTCGCGCAGGCTACGGGCTATCTCGAAGGGCTCATTAATCGTGAGCGCCAGACGAACTACAGCTATTGCCGACTGGATCTAGAGCCCATTCGAGCATTGCTCGACGCCGTCGGGCGTCCCCAGGATGAGCTCTCCATCATCCATGTCGCCGGCTCAAAGGGCAAAGGTTCTACATGCCTCTTTGCAGAGTCGATTCTGCTGGAGCTCGGCGAACACGTTGGCACTTTCACATCGCCGCACCTCGTGAGCTGGGTAGAGCGCTTTCGTATTGATGGCGTTTCGGTCGATGAGTCGACGTTAGTTTCAGCGGTCGAGCGCGTGCGGCCCATTGTTCAAGCATTGCGTGCGGGGCCTCGCGAGACTTTGCCGAGCTTCTTTGACGCGACGACTGCGGTCGCTTTACTTATTTTTGCGCATGCGGGGGTCGACCGCGTGCTACTCGAAGTTGGCCTCGGCGGACGCCTCGATTCCACGAATATTGTGAGTCCGGTCGTGACGTGTGTGACGAGTATCGAGCTAGAGCACACGGATAAACTCGGCGAAACGGAGGCTGAGATCGCCGGTGAGAAGGCGGGAATTTTAAAGCCCGGCGTTCCCGCGATCGTGGGATGGCTTCGGCCGGAGGCGCTTCGAGTGGTGAAGTCACGATCGGCCGAAGTCGGGGCGCCAATTATTTGTATGGCGGAGTCTCCGGAAGTCGCGCTTCCCAAGTTGGGGTCGCCTGGAGATGCGGCTGCTCAAAATGCCGTGCTCGCCCTAGGATGTGTTCGGGCATTAGGCGTCTACCCGAAGGATGAACTCAATGCGGCGGCTGAGCGTGGCCTGTCGGGCTGCCGTTTACCTGGGCGCATCGAAGTATTGGAAGCGGATCCGCGCGTCGTCGTGGATGGAGCGCATACGGCGCAGTCTGCGCGATTGCTGGCCGAATCGCTCCGAGAGATCGCGCCCGGAGGATTTGAGCTTCTGATTTCGGTCTCGGAGGATAAGCAACTCGAGTCGTTGCTTCGGCCTCTTCTTGCCGAAGCGGATCGCGTGTGGGTGACTAAAGCCGATTCGACTCGCTCGCTTCCAGAAGATCAGCTGGCGAAGCAAGTCGCCTCTTTGCTCAGTGATCTCGGTCGATCGGTGCCGATCGACACGGTCCCTGACCCCCGCGTCGCGGCAACTCGGGCACGGAGTGAGTTGGCGGAGGGTAAGATGTTATGTGCTACGGGCTCCATGTATTTGGCCGGGGTCGCGCGAGATGTTTTGCTTCCGCGATCGGCGTCCGTCGATGGATGATTTCGTTGTTGAGCCGGCGTCGGGGATAGATTTCGAATCCGTAGCGACGCTGGAGCTCGCGGCGGCGAAGATGTTTGATCCCGCCGACTTGGTGCCGGCGATCGCTGCAATTACGACAAGCACCGAGGAGGCTATGGCTGCTCAGCAAGAAGGGCGGTTGATCGTGGCTCGAACTTCGGAGGGGAAGGTTATCGGCTTCGCTTTGCTCGCGGAGCTCGATGGACACACCCATCTGGAAGAACTCGACGTGGCTCCGCAATACGGGCGTCAGGGGACCGGGCGGGCACTCGTCTGCGCGGCAATCGAAGCGGCAAGGGTGAGAGGCGATGCGGAAATCACGCTTTCCACATTCGCTCATGTGCCGTGGAACGCGCCTTTTTACACCTCTATGGGGTTCGGGGAAATTCCGCCCGGCGAATACACCCAAGGGATGCAGGTGCTCCGACGTTCCGAGAGCGAACTCGGACTCGACCTTGGGAAGCGCATCGTGATGTCTCTTCGAATCGATCCAGCCAGGGCCTAGCGCCCGGTTCACGGAGTCACTTCGGTTTTGTTTCGAACTCGCGCCGAACCTCGTTTAGGACGTTCAGCATGCCGAGATCGCTCGCGGATGAATCGTCGCATGCGAATCGAAAAATAGGTGGGCTGCTCGCAGGCCTGAGCCGGCCGCGGAAGCATGGGTGGCAACCCGGCCTTCCACGTCCCTTGTCGTTTTGTCACACATCCCCCGTTCGGGATCCGAGTGCACGACGGCAAGAGTGGGGCGCGAAAAAAATTGCGCCCGAACCGGCTCCTCACACAGATTGTGCGAAGGGAGGGGTAGCCAGTCCGGGCGCAAAATGGGGGCCCGCTCCTCGAAAAGCGCCCCGTGAACTCAAGACATTGTAAAAGCAAGCGTCGTGCCAAGTAGGTCTAAGACTCTCAGATCGTTTCAGGCGATCTCAGACGACGAGGTGTGTTCCTTTCGAATGACTCTCGTCGCAGGCAGGACGCAGGGGCAGCGCAGCCCCGGTGGTGCGGTGACACAAAATGGCGCTCGGAGGTGACAAAAAATGTCGCTCTTCGTCGCTTTGGCCTTGGATCTGTCGGCTTGACGACTTCCCGAGGGAAACCGGCGTAAAGGGCGCATTACCGCCGGCCTAGGGATGCGCTAACCAAGCAGCCGGCGCTGCTGCTAAACGGGCCCCTCCGACCGGATTTACAGGCGAAGGGTCGCCTCGCGGTCCGTCTGAACTGGCAATATTTGCGCACCCCATATGTGTGCGATGAAGTGGCTAAGTTCGTCCGGCCTTGACGCGTGAATGGCCTGCCTGGCCGCTACCCCCCGCTGATAGTGTGTCCCGGTGATCGATCGCCTAGCCCGAATCCTCCTCAACCCCCCAGACCCATTTATCCCGAAAGAGTGAAGCCCGTGAATCCACCGGACAATGCCAAGGGTCAGAATCAAAACGCCGCCCACGCCCATGTGCCCGCTGGTCGGCCGCTTGCAGTCTTCTGTGATTTCGACGGGACTTTCTCTGTCCAGGACGTCGGCTCGACCCTTGCGCAAGCCCGTCTTCCGGAACGCCGAGTGCAACTCTGGGACCGCTTTGCGCAGGGCGAGTTTACTGCTTGGACCTACGTGCTGGCACTCTTCAAGAATTTCGAGCTGCCCGAAAAGGAGCTTTACCAATTTCTCGAGACGATCGATCTCGACCCCGGCGCTCGCGACCTGCTCGCATGGTGTAGGGCCGAGAGCGTGCCGTTTCGAATTCTTTCCGACGGGTTCGATTGGAATCTCGAACGCATGCAGGCGATCAACGGAGTGTCCTTCGAGTACAACGCGAACCACCTCGAATACGAAGGGGACATTTGGCGTCTCGCTGCTGGTGCGCCAAACGATGCCTGTGGTTGCGGGACTGGTAGTTGCAAGAAGACGCTGATCGGCGCTTACCGCGAAAAGAATCCGGGCACGTTCTGCGTACACATCGGAAACGGGAAAGTATCCGACCTTTGCGGCGCAATTGAAGCAGACTTAGCCTTCGCTAAGGACACACTGGCCCCTGCTATGGATGAGTTAGGCGAGCCTTATGTGGCCTTCGATACTCTGCAAGACGTCGTGGCAGTGCTCGGGAAGCGTGGAGGCAAGGCCCAATGACTGAAGCTTTGCAATCGACGGAGACCACGGCCGAGAACGAATCGGGTCAGCGTATTGCGGTAATCGGAGCGGGTTTCGCGGGGCTTAGGGCCGCAAGAGAACTCGCGCGAGCAGGTCATTCCGTAACGGTCTTTGAAGCGCGAACTGCGGTCGGTGGGCGTGCTCGGGGCGAATGGTGCGCCGGACATTGGATGGATGGTGCTTGGCCGGTACTAGGCGGGCACGATGTCGCATTGGCTCGCTTCGCGCGAGAGGCCGGTGTCGACGACCTCTTCTCCCCGCTTCGCCCGGTGCAGACTGCTCTACTGCGGGCTGGCGAGACAATCCCGGTTGATGGCCTGAGCCTTCGAGGTGCCGCTAGCATCCCAGGCCCGCCGCTTCGCGAGCGAGCGAAGTTGTTGCGATGGGGCCGTTTGATGGGGCGTTATGCGCCCTTGCTCGATGCGAGCTTCGTTGAGCGAGCTGCGGATCTCGACTATCGAAGTCTCTCTGATCATGTGTCTCTCTACTTTGGGCGAGGCGCTTTGGAATTCTGGCTCGCTCCGGAAGTGCAGGGTCTATACGGCGACCGAGTTGAATCGCTTTCACGCGTCGCTTTGCTTCAGCATGTACGGTCTCTAGGGATCGGCGAGCGCCGCCCCGGTCTGCCCGGCCTCCCGCGTCGTCCTCTCCTCGAACTTGCGCAAACAGCCGCTGAAGGCCTCGATGTTCGGCGCGGCACGGCGGTGCAGCGCGTAGATGAACTCGCAGCCGGTGGTTATCGTCTGGAGACCCTCGACGAGGATGGCCCTGGATCGGATTCATCTTTTGATGCTGTCATTGTCGCTCTGGGGCCGACTCAAGCAGCCCTAATTGCATCCTCTTTGTTGACTCCGGCCGAGCGTGATTTTTTTGCGGGCGTCGTGGAGCAACCGGTCGTCACGCTGTCCGCCGCGCTTGAAGGGGTCGATTCTGGCTTACCCCAAGAGCTGCGATTGCCACGCCGTGAAGATTCGGCGATCTCATCGATCGTGATTGAGCCGGGGCAGAGTGGTGGCCGCGTGCCCGAAGGGCGTAGCCAAGTGGTTGTTCGCGCGCGCGACGCTTTTGCGGCGCAGTGGAGCGAGACGGCGAGTGATGTCGTTTCGAAGAATCTGCTGAGTTCGCTAGAGATGGCCTGCCCTGGCGTTGGAGAGCGTGTATTGACGACGCATCTTGGACGCGGGACACAGGCATTCTTTGGCGTGGGGCATTACCGCGAACTCGCAAACTTCGAAAAAGTGCAGTGCGATCGTCGTGCTCTGGGTCGTCGGCTCTACTGGGCGGGCGACTATTTGGCAGGACCCTCGTTCGAGTCCGCGACAAGGTCGGGACTACGTGCAGCGGAAGCATTCCTCGCCGACGAGAGCTCGGAATAGCCTTTCGCACGTCGAAATTCGAATGCAGGTCCAAGTGTGTTAGGCGCGCTATTCGACGCAGTTTCGGCGTATGTCTTGGGAGGCATTAGCCGAACGCAACCCCGCTCCATAGAGCGATAATTGCGAGAGCGACGGATGCGGCCCAAATCAGTCCTATCAGACGTGCGACATTCCTGAACCTCTGCTTCTTGCGCGCCTGCAAGCAGATGTCGACGGTCATGCCGGTAATCAAGAGCAGTGCTGCGGCGGCGAAAGGATTGCGGTCGAGCACCGTTAGAATGAGCGCCGCTGCGCCGAACGCTCCACCACTCAGCAGGATGACGATCACGACCGGCAAAAGAGACGGCTCCCCTAAGAAGGTGCCGATCAATTCGTCAACGGTTGGAAATGCACCGTCCTCATCGTCGCGGAAATCATGATCAGGCAAAGGAGATACAGACTCATCCTGTGCCTCGGTTGCCTCCTCGACCGATTCGTGTTCGCTGTCACTCGCGGGATCGTCGGCCATCGTTCTTAGTCCTTTCCGAGGATGACGCGCGTCGCACCGGCACCGCCGTCCTCGCGTGTCGCGGGGATGCAGTCGATCACGTAAGGCGAGCGCGGGAGATGTTCCCCGACAGCGCGTTTGAGCGCTCCGGTACCAATGCCGTGAATAACGCGCAACTCGTCTCGGCCCTCCGCAGCTGCTAGGTCGAGGGTGACATTCAGCTGGGTGAGTGCTTCTTCGACCCGCATGCCGCGAAGATCACATTCGACGAGGCCGCCGATCCGCGCTGGGGGGAGCAAGCGGGGCGGCGCTGCGCTGGGCGTTGAAGTGGGAGCGCCAGTCTGAGTGCGTGACTGACCTTCTCCGAGACGGAGCTGTTCACGAGGAAGCTGCACTTTGACGCCGCCGAGCTGTACCGAGACGCGTCCTTTGCGATCCGGCAGCGAAACTAACGTCCCAGCAGCTCCCCCCGGAGTGCGCACGGAGTCGCCGATCTGAGCCTTTGGCCAATCGACCGGTGGCGTATCGGGCTCCTCCGCGAGTGCTTCTGGCTCGAGTCCCTGTTCGGTTTGTGATTGGGCCGTTTCTTTGCGCAAGTCTTCGAGGCGTTCGCGTGCCTTCGCTGCATGCTTTGAGGTCGGCGCTCGTTGCAATTCGGCGATGATACGAGCGACTTCGCCATGGGCGGAGCGGAACGAGGCATCTAGTTCGCCTCTCATTTCACCAAAGAGTTTGTCTCGTCGCTCTTGCAGCCGCGCGAGTTTGTCGCGGTATTCCTCCCGGGCCTGTTCGCTCTCGACACGAAGCTGCGCGGCGGTGGCGACTTCCGATTCGAGCAAAGCGCGGTTGGCTGCGAGTTCCGAGAGCATGCGATCGAGGCGACGGTCTTCGAGGTTGAGGAGAGCGGATGCCCGATCGAGGACCGATTGCGGCATGCCCATTCGTGCGGCCACAGTCGTGGCCGAGGACGCACCGGGCGCCCCGATGCGAACCCGATATGTAGGAGCCATCGTCACAGGATCAAATTCGACACTCGCGTTCTTGAAGCGCTGATCTACTTCCGCCATTTCCTTTAGCAAGTTGTAATGGGTCGTTGTGACGACACGAGTGCCGCTCTCGGCAAGAGATTCAAGAGTTGATTGCGCGATTGCGGCACCCTCGGAGGGATCTGTTCCAACTCCCACCTCGTCGAGACAGACAAGTGTATTAGGTCCAGCGGACCTCAAAATGTCCGCGAGGTTCGCCATTGCCGCCGAGAAGGTGGATAGGCTCTCCTGAATATCTTGATGATCACCAATATCCGCGAGAACGCCGTCAACTAGATCGATTCGGGCACCCGGGTCGACAGGGGCATGCATGCCCGCTCGCACCATAAGCGCTGCTAGGGCGACGGATTTGAGCGCTACCGTTTTTCCGCCGGCGTTCGGCCCGGAGAGCAAAAGTACTGTGAAGTCTTCGCCGACACGAAGGTCGTTCGCGACACACTCCCCAACCGGAAGCAGCGGATGGCGAAGGCCCGGGAGCTTTAGGACGCCCTCGGTACCGATTTTCGGTTCGATGGCGTCCATCTGCTGGGAAAGGTGCCCGCGTGCGACGGCCAGATCGATGTGGCCGATAGAGCCGAGGCTAGTGTGAATCGAAGCTGCTTCGCGTGCTACTGCGGCGGAGAGATCCCGCATAACACGTAGGATTTCGCGGTCTACCGTGAGTTCCGCCTGCTTATGTCGATTGTTCAATTCGACCATGACGTCGGGTTCGATGAAGAGTGTCGTTCCTGATCGCGATGCATCGTGAACGATGCCGCGAACGTGGCCCTTGGAGTCCGCTTTTACGGGAAGGACGAAGCGACCGTTGCGCACGGTGTAGAAGGAGTCGGAAAGATGGGGCTTGATATCGGCGTTCTGCAGACTTCGTTCGATGCGCGATTGAAGTTCGTTGGAGAGCCGATTCGCATCACGTCGAGCCTGGGCCAATGTTGAGGAAGCCGAGTCCTTCACCTCGCCGCCGTCGTTTAGGCATCGCGCGATTTCGGATTCGAGACCGTTTGCTTCGTGGAGCTCCTCGGCGAGCTCAAGAAGCCGAGGGGTTTCATCGCGCCGTCGATCAAAGAACTCGATCGTTGCATGGAGCGCGCTAAGGGTCGCGCGAATTTCGAGGAGTTCTGTAGGCTCAAGGACGCCACCCTTCTCGGCTTGCGCGACGGAGAGTCGCACGTCCGCGCAGCCTCCGATCGGAGGCATGGCATCGGCGTCGAGCAGGGCGCGGACTTCGGAAGTTTCCGCCTGCCGAGCACGCACATCGGATTCGCGGCGTTCAAAAAGGTCTGTGCTCGAATATTCCGCAAGCAACGCAATCCCTATCGGCGTGCGGCAACACGCGCGCAAGCGATCGACGAGCCGCGACCATTCGAGGCATTCGAGGGTCGAATCTGTGACCTTGAAGGCCTGAGGGTACGGATTTTCGAGGAGCATGGGCCGATTCTAGGATTCCCTATGCCCGGATGCGAAGTGCACCCAATAGGCATGTACACGAAGCATTGCTGCGGACTTCTTTAGTTAACGGCTGAATCGTCGAAATGCATGAAATGGCCGAACGCAGACCTACAGAAGCTTCACTTGAGGATTCGCTTGCCTTAGATGAGATGCAACCGTCTCAAATCCTCGAACTGATCCACCAGCAGGATGGGGTGGCCCATGCCGCTGTGGGGAGAGTTCTTCCTCAGATCGCTGAGGCGGTTGAGGTGATCGCATGCGCTCTTCAAGGCGGCGGACGATGGTTTAATGTCGGGGCCGGGACCAGCGGTCGGCTCGGCGTGCTCGACGCTTCCGAAATTCCACCGACGTACGGTCTTTCGCCTCGAATCGTGCAGGGCGTGATGGCCGGCGGAGATCGTGCGCTTCGTCGGGCGATCGAAGGTGCGGAAGACGACGCAGAAGCTGGATCCCTTGAGCTCGAAGAGCGGGGTATCACTCTGGGCGACGTCGTGCTCGGGATCTCGGCAAGCGGCACGACGCCTTATGTTTTGGGCGCGATTGAGGCGGCGGGCAAGCTCGGTGCGAGGTCGATCGGGATCAGCTGTGATCCGAAGTCGCCTTTGGCGGATGCGGTCGAGATCTCTATCGCTCCGGAAGTGGGCCCTGAAGTTGTGACTGGCTCAACGCGCATGAAGGGCGGGCTTGCGCAAAAGATGGTGCTGACCGCGCTTTCGACGGCGGTGATGGTTCGAATGGGGCGTGTGCGCGGACATCATATGACGCATATCTCGTCGGGCTCCAGCAAGCTCCGGGGCCGGGCCATGTGCATTGTCATGGAACTCGGAAAGGTCGATCAGGACCGCGCCCGAGAACTGCTTCGAACGACTCAGGGTTCGGTCGAAGCCGCTCTTCAAATCCTTGAAACCGAGCGCCTCGTCGACGCAGGTAGCTGAAGGCAGCTCCGAAGGATTGTATCTTGTTAGGCGTTGTGTTTATGCGCCGCCAAGTTTTGATGAATGTTTGAGGTTGATTGCCTCGGCGGCGAGGACCGTTTCTTCGGCGATATTCGTGGCGTGATCGCCGACGCGTTCAAGGTGCTGGGCGATGAAGATAAAGTCGACCTCTTGTTCTGTGGTGTCGGGATCGGATGCTAGACGATCAATCGAATCGCGGATGAGCTCGTCTTCGAGGTCATCGATCACGTCATCTTCGTCGAGTACCCGCCGCGCTGCATCTGCATCCAGGTCGGCGAAGGCCTGAAGCGCATGTCGCAGGATGGCGCGGCTGTTCGCCGCAAGCTTTCGAAGGCCCTCGGGAATGGAGAACTCCGGTTGGCTTGCTAGGCGTTTCGCACAGCTGGCGATATTCCGAGCGAGATCTCCGACGCGCTCAAGGTCTGTCGCGATGGACTTGACCGCGACGACGAGCCGCAGATCCCGGGCGACCGGAGCATCAAGCGCTAACACGCGGAGAACGGCGTCGTCGATAGCGAGGTCGAGTCGATCGATAGGAAGGTCGTCTTGTTTAACTTCGGCCGCGAGCTTCGCGTCCAATTCCCAGACGGAGTGCAGGCTCTTTTCGAGGATCGCCTCAGCAAGTCGACCCATGTCGAGGGCAAGCTGTTGCAGTGCATCGGTATCGCGGTCGAGCTTGACGTTGTGCGGATTGGACATGGGGCCCCACAGGTGCGGTGATGAACGGGGGATGGGGCTCCATGGTGAGTTGAAAACGACCGGTGCCCCGTCAAGGAACGTTCGTACATCTGGCCGCGGACAATAGGCGCGCTCATGCGGCATAAGCAAATCCGTTACGAGGATACGAGATCAGCAAGCAGCTCCGGTCGATCGTCACGCAACTGTCACTTCTCCTTAAAGGTTCCCACACACACGGCACATAAGATGTGTTTGTCCCCGCGATAACGGTGCCTGTCGGCGTCGCGTCCTCAGGCCCTTGGCGCGGTTTTCCAGGTAGCCGCCTTCGAACGCGGCTTCTGGCCTCAATACAAGGAATCAATGGATGTTTTGTAAGCGAGCCTCTCTCGTTGCCCTGCTCGGAATCACGCTCTCTCTCATCTCCTCGGAAATAGTTTTTGCGCGCGAACAGATCCATATAGTGGGGTCCTCGACGGTCTTCCCGTTCTCGACAACAGTTGCCGAGCGATTCGGTCGCGCGACCAAATTTAAAACTCCGGTCGTGGAGAGCACCGGTTCAGGCGGTGGCTTGAAGCTCTTTTGTCGCGGCATAGGGGTCCAGACCCCAGACATCGCGAATGCGTCCCGCCGCATCAAGTCCTCCGAAGTCGAGCTCTGCGCAAAGAACGGTGTCAACGAGATCGTCGAAGTTAAGATTGGCTTCGATGGAATCGTCCTAGCCAATTCGAAGCAGGCTGAACGTGTCGAACTCAGCTTGAAACAACTCTTCCTGGCCCTCGCGAAAGAAGTCCCGGTAGATGGGGAACTCGTACCCAACCCCTACAAAAAATGGAGCGATGTAGACGCAAGCTTGCCGAATAGGCGCATCGAAGTCCTCGGCCCACCCCCGACTTCCGGCACCCGAGATGCCTTCGTTGAAGTGGCAATGGAGGGTGGGGCGAAGCGAATCCCCACACTCAAGTCTCTTCGCAAGAAGAATAAGAAGGAGTTCGAGCGAATCGCGCATTCAATCCGCGAAGACGGGGCGTACGTGGAGGCAGGGGAGAACGACAACCTGATTATTCAGAAGCTGGTAGCAAACTCATCAGCCCTGGGGATTTTTGGATTTTCGTTTCTGGACCAAAATGAGGACAAAATTCAGGGGGCCCTCGTCGACGGGGCGGAGCCGACCTTCGAAAATATCGCCGATGGCGAATACGCGATTTCTAGGTCCCTGTATTACTACGTCAAGAAGGCGCACGTTGGGAAGGTGCCCGGTCTCGAAGAGTTCTTGCACGAATTCACGAGCGATAGGGCTTCTGGAGAAGAGGGCTACTTGGCCGATCGCGGCTTGATCCCGCTTCCTGCTGATGACCGAATGACGGAACAGAAGAATGCGAAGGCGCTGGTGCCGCTCGAGCTGTAAGCGGTTCCTATACGTGCGAGGGCCTAGGGAAGGGCACCTAATGCTGAGCGAATAAGAACGCCTAACGAAAAAAGGCCCGAGCCGCGTATGGCTCGGGCCTTTCTTGTCTCTCGACTTAGACGGCGTCAAAAAGGAGACGAAGGCGCCATTCGAAGTCGGAGTTGCGAGAGGTGGCGGCGGCGTTACGGCGGGTACGAGCAATTAAGTCTCGTCATGTAACGCACTGGCCTATTGCGGGGGCGCTCAGGCGGATGTGGGAAGGATTACATGGACTCGAGAGACCTTTGTATCCTAAACCGCCACGAGCACTGATCAGGCCGCCTGCGCCTTCTCGAGGGTGCGCAGCTTCTTGTTGAGCTGAGCAATCTTCTTTTCGAGCTTCTTGACCTCGTCGATCCGGGCAAGCTTGAGGCCCGAGTAAACGCGATCAACTCCAGCGTCGATGTTCTTCTCGACGTTCTTTTCGAACTCACTGCGGAACTCTTCGGCGCGCTTGATGGCGGGAACCTTGCGGAGTTCTTTCTGGGCCTGCTTCACGTTCTTCTCAATGCGCTTGCGGCTTTCCTTGCGGAACTTCTCGCCGCGATTCTGGAGCTCATCGGCGCGGGACTGGAGTTCGTCGGTCAGCTTCTCGAATTCGCTGTTGATGCGCTCGATGCCTTCTGTCGCCCATTCCGGGGCGATGTCTTCCCAGTTGAACTCGATCGACGTGTTGCGAGCCTGAGCCTTCTTCTTGGTGGTCTTGTCCGTATTCTTCGCTGCCATGATTTTGGCCTCCGTCCTGCGCGCCGGCCGATTGATCGGCTCTGGGCGGCAATTCGATATAATTCGTGTCTGCCCGCTCCGTGGCGGGCTTCGCAGAGGTCCTGACGCGATGCGTCGGTCTATGCGACGAGCGAATCTTAGACACGATGCGTCATTGCGTCAATACGCGAGGCGAATAATAGATAAAAGTGAACAAAAGCAACATCTTAAAGGCATGCTGCGAAGCGGCATTGCTGCACTTGATGCGGCCGGTGCACTGCCTCGTTACGATAATGCAGTGCGGCTTTCGTGGAACTGGAGTGCGGCCTGCGACTTAGGCGGTTCAAGCCGCCTGAAGGCTGGCTTGGGTGCTGCGACTTTGAGACGGCGACCGGCCGCCTCAGCCCCAGCGGATGACCGCGGATCCCCAGGTGAAGCCGGAGCCGAAGGCGGTCAGAGAGACCACTTGTCCTTGAGAGAGGCTTCCGTCCCGCGAAGATTCCGCAAGGAGGATGGGAAGCGCCGCCGCGGAGCAATTGCCGAGGCGCTGGATGTTGTTCCGGATCTTGTCGCCGGGGATCTCGAGTTTTTGCGCCACGAATTCGTTGATTCGCAAATTTGCTTGATGGAAGAGAAATAGATCGACGTCTTCCATTTTTACGCTCGCGGAATTCAGGGTCTCGAGTAGGACTTCCGGCATACGAGTGACGGCATGCTTGAAGACGAAGCGACCATCCATGACGGGGTAGTGGAGTCCCGCCTCCATCATGGCTTGGTCGAGCCGTGGCGAATGCGCGGAGCCTGGCGCCTCGGTCCAGAGTCGCTTGGCGTGCTTGCCTTCGGCGTGAATGCGAACAGAGAGCAGACCGGGGGCGGCGCCTCCCGCGGCTTCGGTTGCTTCTAGAATAACGGCGCCAGATCCGTCACCGAAAATGACGGTCACGTCGCGACCCGAAGTGCTGACGTCGAGGCCGGTCGAGTGGACTTCTGCGCCGACCACGAGCACGCGGTCATATGTCTCCGCAACGATCAGCGCATCCGCCATTTGGAGCGCGTAGAGAAAGCCGCTGCACTGAGCGCGGAGGTCGATGCACGGGATGTCGCCGGCATCGATTGCTTCGTGCAGGAAGAAAGCCGTACCGGGAAAATCGGCTTCGCCGGAGAGCGTTGCGAGCAGGATGCAGTCGATGTCAGAGACGTCGAGGTCCGCTTGTTCGAGGGCGCCGAGGGTGGCGTCCCGCGCGAGGGTCGACGGCTTTTGGGTGTCATCGACCCATCGTCGCTCCAGGATCCCTGTACGTTGTTCGATCCATTCTTCCGTGGTGTCCATCCACTGCGTCATGTCCGCATTGGTGACTACACGGTTTCCCACACTCATTCCGGTTCCAGCGATACGGGCGCGTCGCGGCATGGAGGCTCTCCTTTACCTAATTGCCTGAGGCAGCGAGGTCGGCGAATCGTTCTTCTTCTCCGGGGCGCAGATCGTCGTCGTCCCAGAGAATTTCTTCGGCTTCGGTCAATAGCTCGCGGAGCCCTTCGCCCTTGAGGGCTGAGACCGGGATCGCGTCGTAACGTTTCGCAATCGCGAGGGCCTCTTCGGGCGGCAATCGGTCGATCTGGTTAAACACGAGCAGCTCGGGCTTCTCGTTGATCCCCAGCTCACCTAATACATCCCGCACTGCGCGAATGCGACGGTCGATATCCGGACTCGCTGCGTCTACGACGTGGAGCAGGAGGCTTGCATCCCGCAATTCCTCAAGCGTTGCATGAAACGCCGCTGTGAGATCTTGTGGGAGATCGCGAATGAAGCCGACAGTATCGGTGATGATGACTTCGCGTTCGCGGGGAAAACGGAGTCGCCTCGAAACCGGGTCAAGCGTCGCGAACATCTTGTCTTCTATGTGCACATCGCTCTGGGTAAGACTTTTGAGAAGCGTGCTCTTGCCCGCATTCGTGTATCCCACGATCGAGAGCACGGGTACGCCACGCCGATCGCGCTTGCGCCTTCGGCCTGCGCGTTGCTTAGTTAGGCGCTTGGCTTCGCGCTCGAGACGCGTGATGCGGTCGCGGACGCGGCGTCGGTCGCTTTCAAGCTTCGTCTCACCGGGGCCACGGCCCCCGATTCCGCCAGCGAGTCGTGAGAGGGAAAGGTCGTCACGCTGTGCGAGGCGAGGCATGCGGTAGCGAAGCTGCGCGAGTTCAACCTGCAGCTTGCCGTCTCCGGTTGTCGCGCGTTGGGCGAAAATGTCGAGGATCAGCTGGGTGCGGTCGATGACGCGCAGTTCCATCCGCTCGGAAAGGTTGCGCGCTTGCCCGGGAGTCATGTCTTGATCGAAGATCACGAGATCGATGTCGCTCTGGAAGCATCGGATCACGAGGTCCGACAATTTGCCTGCACCGATCACGGTTCGCGGATCGACCTTTGGACGCGACTGGGTCACGACGTCAACGACTTGGACTCCTGCGGCCCGCGCGAGCTCCCGAAGCTCGTCGATATGCATTTCGAGGGTTTCGCGGTCGCGGCCGGCGGTGACCGAAACGAGGATGGCTCGCTCGCCAGCGTCGGTGTCTTGGGTGGCGGTGGCGCGATTGAGTTCGGTCTCGAGATCTTTGACCCAGACGCTGAAGTCGAAATCGTAGTCGGCTGGGTGGATCGGCTTGAGCTTCTCGACGGATTTGCCGTCTTCGTTCGCCGGCGCGAGAGAAGCGGCGTGGGCGAGGCCCGGGAGCCCATCCTCGCGTACGGCGATCGAAACGACGGCGTCTAGGCGTAGTATTGCGAGGTCAGTCTCGTCATCCCTGCTCAGTCCTTCGTTCGCGAGATGGGTATGAATCAGGCGCAGGCCGCGGAGCCGACCACGACCGGCACGCAGACGACCCCAGTCGGGTAGTTCGGTGCCAGAGCCGGTGCCGATCATGACGTGCTGCACTGCGCCGCTACGGTCGAGCAGAACGCCTACCTGCCGTCGGACGTCGTTCGAGAGCTCGGTCAGCTCTCGAGCCAGCTCATTCGTGACGATTCGATCATCAGAGATCCGGCGCTTGCCGAGACGTTCAAGCGCTTTGACCTGACTGGCCTTGAGTCCAGTGGTGTTTCCGTAGACCTGGATGGGGTGCTCCTGCGGTCAATCGCGAAATAGCGGCCAGGGGGGCGCGGCGGATGACACCCGTCGGAGGGTAGGGGAGCGCTTGGGGATGGGACAGAGCGAGGCTTGAATCCGTGCGCTCCGGGCGGAAAGTGCTTCTGGTCCCCGAAGGAATTCGATGAATTGTGTCAGTGCGGTTCCAGGCGTGGGGACTCTGCTCATC
>Ga0209632_10002997_pt1 | contig 15942 bp, 14 predicted proteins | sample COG_10_FD_184754 | JGI IMG/M metagenome (GOLD analysis project Ga0209632, IMG submission 184754) | Pelagic Microbial community sample from North Sea - COGITO 998_met_10 (SPAdes) (version 2) | ecosystem: Environmental > Aquatic > Marine > Neritic zone/Coastal water | place: Helgoland, sampling... | reverse complement strand
TAAATGTTTTTATTTTTATAGTTTATTTTTATAGTTTATTTTTATAGTTTATTTTTATAGTTTATTTTTATAGTTTATTTTTATAGTTTATTTTTATAGTTTATTTTTATAGTTTATTTTTATAGTTTATTTTTATAGTTTAATTATTTATATTAGTATATTTTTTTTTTTTTAAAACATTTATATTTATTAAAATACTAAATTATTCTATACATAATTTATATCAATTTAATTTAATTTAATTTAATTTAATTATGAATACATCTAATGAAAAAGAAGCAAATGATTTAAACCTTAAAGAAAACAATGCAAATGATGACAATGCAAATGATGACAATGCAAATGATGACAATGCAAATGATGACAATGCAAATGATGACAATGTAGGGGAAACTGATAAAGATGACAATGCAGGGGAAACTGATAAAGATGACAATGTAGGAGAAACTGGTAAAGATGATAAATCTAAATTAGTATTAAAGAGGAAGAAGTTAATTACTGATAAAGTGGGATTAATTATAATAGGTGTAATTGTTGTTGTGTTTATTATACTAATGATTTTATTTTCGGAAGGGTTTAGGATTAAAAAAACAATGTCCGGTTTTGAAACATATTATAGATATCAAACAATTAAAAATTATGATTATAAAAAGAAAGGTGATAAAATTTTAGCAAATCATTATATTGCTAGTTCATATAATTGTTGTAATGTAAAAAACCCGACATTTAGTTATATGAATTCTGATAAAATATTAAAAGGAATATTAAAATCAGGTGCTAGATATATAGAAGTTAAAATATTTAATAATAAATTTGGTGTTAAAAATATTCAACCAGTAATCAATAATGGTTTTGAAACAGGAGAATGGAAGTTATGTTTTAATAGTGTAGATTTCGAAGATTTTTGTAAAGTGCTTGATAAACACGCATTTAGAATTAATAAAAAAATGCCCGATGGTAGCATAGACGGTGTTCCTAATTTTAAAGATCCATTATTTATTAGTTTAGATTTAAAAACTAGAAATAATGTTTCGACTTTAAATAATGTTGCTGAATTACTTATAAAATATTTTAAAAACAGATTTCTAAAACCAGATTACAAATATGCTAATAATCCAAATTTACTTAATATTAAAATGAAAGAATTAAAAGACAGAGTTATTATATTTTCTAGTAATGGATATCAAGGTTCTTATTTAGAAAATATAATTAATGGTTCTTGGGAAACAGAAGGTAATTTACAACGCCATTATTGGGAAGATTTAGAAGCATTGAACGCTGAAGATAAAAAAATATTTATTTCTAAAACAAAACAAAAACTAACAATAATAACACCAGATCCTGATTTAGATAAAGTTGGTAAATTAAGATTATTTACAAAACAAAATTATAATACTAAAACAGCATTTGACTTAGGTTGTCATTTTATATCTGTGTATTATCAACATATAGATAATTATATTGACGATTATATCACTAAATTTAGAAATAGTTCTATAATTGAGAAACCAAAAGATTTACATATTAATTATAAAAAAGAAACAGAAACAAAAGAAGCAACCCAAGCAAAACAATATAACTACCAAGGATATAGAAATAAACTAGATGAACTTAAAGATTACCTAGAGAATATTAGAGATTAAGATTAAGATTAAGATTAAGATTAAGATTGAGATTGAGATTAAAGCTGTTCTATATATATACTATTGTTTAGATACCTTAGATACTTTGGAACATTTAATCATATTTTTTCTTAAATAGCAAACCATACTTAATCTTCCATAATTTAGTTTACCTTTATGTGTTGGTTTTATTTTAGTATTACAATGCCATTCATGAACGTCCATAGCAAGAAAATCGCCATTCCTAGCATTAACAGCAATACCATATTGAGGAAATCCCATTAATCCCCCTTTATAGTCATCACTATCAGACACACATTTATTTTTTTCTAATACAATTAAATTACCGAATCCTTCTTCTAAATCCCCTCTATCTTTATGAAGAGCAGTTCTATAATTAAAATTAATTGTAATTGTGCTAAATGCAGTATTTTCTATTTGAAATGATGATGTTTTATTCATTCTAGAAAGTTGTATTTTATGACGTCTAGGAACTAGTGTTTTGAAAAGTGAATCTGTTCTTTTAATTAGAGGAAGACTCTGTTTCCATTTTGCGACTTGTTCCTTAGTAAATTTTGTTGTTCTACAAGGAATTCCTGGAATAGATTTTTTAGATGTTTTTTTACCATTTGATTTCCTAAATACATTTCTATCGTATCTATCAAAATAACCTATAATACCACTACTTACATAATTACTTATATGGTCTTTTTTAATTTTTCCATCAGTTCCTTTATAATAAGAACGAAATCTTGATTTACCAGTTATTTCTTTCACATAATTTGGTAGTTTTTTCGTATTTAATAGCCCACCAGCACTACCTCGATTATTATGTTTTTTTTGTGCTTCTTTTTCTAATGCTTCATATGCTTTACAACATAATGCTGGTTTTATAACACTTTTTCTAAATTTTAATAAAAGTTTTTTGTTTTTTTGCTCGTCTATCGTATAAACATCACAATCATCAACTATTATAGTTTTAAAGTCCTTTTCATTAAAAAAGCGACCTTCTTTTTTATTCATAGTAGCATCAGTTATTATTTTTTTTACTATAATTGGCTTTGGTTTCATATTTGTAAAAATCAAAAAAAAGTAAATTTAAATTTACTATATATATTATATATTATATATATTATAAGTTAAAAAATTTTTAAAAAATCATATTATGTTTATTAGTAGTGGAATCATTAAAATATGTTAATGTTATGTGCTCATTTTGTAGATAGGATTAGTTTTAGGTTCCATAATAATTAAAATAAAGAATACAATTGAAGTAATCAAAAGCATTCCTATAATAAACAATAATGTTTTATTAATAGTAATACAGTAACATATATGTGGTGGTGGCGGTCGTTCGTCTACATTCTGAAATGGATCCACTATAGGGATATTAGTATCATTTTCAATAAGACGAGAGAATTCTTGTTCGGCCATATTTATTCGTTTTGTGAGTTATATTTAAAAAAATAAAATCAATTTTTTAATGTTATTTATGTAGTGATTATTTATGTAACATAATGTTATTAAGAATAATTTTTTTTTTTTAGTGAGAAGTTTAGATTATTGGTCACCAATAATCTAAACAATAACAAGCTCGTCTGCACCAGTAGTTTTAGGGTTTTTCAATCTCCACCACATCCCCATGGAAACACAAACCATGAGAGTATCGATCGATGAGATTGCAATCATCCCACCCATCCAATGAGGAGTGAAAACCTGGTCCTCAGGGAACTCCTTCTTTTCCAAGTGAATTTGGTGAATCTGGACGCTCAGGACTGCAATCAACGAAATGTTGATTACAATTATGAGAATTGATACTCTCCGAAGAAAGTATTTTTTGCATTCAAACTCCTTCAAATTTTTGAATGTATTGGGCGTTGTTATGTTGATCAGCGCCCTGATAATGGCGAGGGATTCAACGGCCCTGACCCAACCCGAGAAGTTAATCTGGACTGGTTCGGTGGAGTGTTGAGCTCCCACAACCGCACTATGGATCATGTGCAAGATGAGCACCATATTAACAAATGCTAATATGGTGCTCATGTTGACGACGCCCATGGTACACAATTTTACCATAAGTTCGGGTTTTTGATGGTTTTTCACCAGAAGGGGGGAAGATTGAATGTCTGCCATTTTAGAGATTGTTTAATTATACTATAATGTAAAATAAATTTCAATTTTTTCGATTTTTGTAATAAATTACTATATTATACCAAAATACGCTGTTTTTATTAGAAAAAATAAATATAAATATATAAAAATATAAAAATATAAAAAGAATAAAAATAAAATATAAAAACTACGCAGGATGTTTTTTACCACAATCACCCCCTTTCATTTTTCTACCAGATTTCTTTCTGCCAGATTTTTTTCTGCTTGATTTTTTACTTGAGGTGCCTAAATCTTTGCTACAACAATTAACAACCGCAGCACAACATTTAGCACAATCTTGACAACATTTCATATTATGTTTTTTACATTCATCATGACAGGCTTTAGCAGTTTTTTTGCAAGCGGCCATAAGACATTTTAAGATTTCTTTATCACAACCACATTTCATAGCAACACTTAATGCTTTACAAACTCTCTCATTAACATAACAATTTTTTACACAGTCATTCATAGATTTACCCGATTTTAAACAATCGCAACAACATTTTTCACACGCCGCAATACAAGAAGTTAAAGCTTTTTCCATTTTGAAATTAAATAAAGGATTAATACTAAATACAAATTAAATTAAATTATAATATATATATATATATATATATTTTTTTTTTTATTCATTTAATTTTAAATAATTTATTTCATTATTAATAGTTTCTATTACAAATTTATTAGTATAAGCTTTATATTTCAATCCTACGTTAACGAAAAATATCATTTCAACCATACACATATAATAGTTTAAATTATTTGAAATTTATAGTATTAAAAAACTGTGTAATATTAGTATTTGTAATATTAATACAATTATTATTCTATAATTTTATTATTGGAGAATATAGACCTGCGGATATCACCAGTATAGCATCATATATATTATCCCAAATTTAAAAATTATAATTTTTAAATTTTTATTTTAATTGTATTTTTAATATATATATATATATATATAGAAAAATAGATTATAACTTAATATTTTAATAAATATGTCTAAAACACAGAATACGAATGAAGTTTTAAATTATATATTAATTTTAGCATTTGTATTATTAATATTCCTTTATTTAAATCAAAAAAAAAAATTTAAAAACAAATATTCTAATGATAATTTCAATAATAATTTCAATAATAATATAACTAAATATAATCAAATAGAACCGAATAATGTTATTAATACAAAAAACGACATAAATGATACTAATAATAATAAACAAATATGTTCAATAAAAAGAGAATCTGATTTTGTAGAATTTACAAATGGTAAAATGTGTTTAGGACCTGTTAGGGATTTTCATCAACACTTTAATAAAGGCGATATTAAACGACTTGGTTGGAAAAATTGGTGGGATAAGAATACAAGGGGGTCAAAATTATGTAATGATGGCGCTGATAATAACAAACACCCATTAATGAAAAATTTTTTTAAACATCAAGAAAATACTAAAAATATTTATTTATAATTTTATATTTTTATAGTTATATATTTCTTTTTAAAAACAATTAAATAAAATTATGTTAAAATATATATATAAAAATATAAAAATATAATATTATAATATTATAATATAAATAGTAGTTATATATTTCTATATATTTTATAGTTGTAGATACTTTTATTTTTAAATTAAAAATGAATATTGAAAAAGATACGTGGTTTGTGATAGACTCATATTTTAAAAATACACCTGATTATATAGCAAGACATCATATAGATTCATATGACGATTTTATAGATAATAAATTACCACAACTTTTTAAAGAAAAACATAAACAAAAAGTATGGAGAGATGGTATTCCTGATACTACTAAATATATCTATAGTGCAAATATTTATTTTGGTGGAAAAGATGGAACAAAATTTAGAATAGGAAAACCTACGATTTATGACCACGATACAAAAGAAATGAGAATACTTTATCCAAATGAAGCTAGGTTGAAAAATTTAACATATGGATGTGACATTTTTTTTGATATTGAGGTCGAGTATTCATTATTAGACGAGGATACTGGAAAATATATATATAAGAATATTGAACCGCCGATGAATACAGATTTTATGAAAAATAAATTTTTGACTAGATTACCAATTATGCTCCATTCTAAAATATGTTCTCTTTATGGTCTTACTGAACAAATGAAAATGAATCTAGGAGAAGGAAAATATGATACTGGAGGTTATTTTATTTTTGATGGTAATGAAAAAGTTATTGTTTGTCAAGAACGTAAGGCAGAAAATAAACTATTTCTTCATCATTCAAAAATTAATCGTATAAGTCATTATATTGAAGTTAAAACACAATCAATTGAGGAACTTAAATCTGCTAGAACAAATAGAGTCCAATTTGAATATAATAATTATATTACAGTTCGTATTGGTCAATCTGATGCATTTCTTGAAGAGAAAAATAAACGTGATATACCCCTATTTATTGTTTTTAGATTATTAGGAATTGAAAGTGATAAAGAAATTCTAGAGTTCATATTCCAGGATTTAGATACTAAATCCACAACTATACTTATGGAAATGATTAGACCATCAATTAATGATCCTTATATTATTGAAGATCAAGTATATGATAAAGAATCTGCTATAAATTATTGTGAAAATATACATAAAAAAATAATAGCAGACAAAGAAAGTAAATTTTCGCAAATTAAAAATAATAAACAATTGCGATTAATGTTGCTTTATGAAGTTATATATGAGAATTTCCTACCTCATATTGGTGATAATTTAAGAGATAAGGCGTTTTATCTTAGTATTATGGTTAGAAAATTGCTTCTTTTTAAAGCTGGATTGATAAACGAAACGAATATAGATAATTTTAATAATAAACGTATTGATTTATCAGGTGGTTTATTAGCATCAGGATTTAGAAATTCTTTGCGAGAATTTATTAGAAAAATGAAAGTATCGATTTCTGCTAAATACGAATTTGAACCTGGTGAATATAGTGATGAGAATTTCGCAAAAATTCTCAATGAAAATAATTTTGATACTTTATTAGACGCTGAAGTTTTTAATACTCATTTTTTTAAAGAATTGAAAAAAGGGAATATTGAAATTGGTCCTAAGGTTACTAAAAATGGAGTTATTAGAACATTAGAGCGCCTTAGTTTTTTTGATGATATGTCTCATATTAGACGTATTGTAGACCCAGCAGAACTTGACACGTGTGCTGTAAGTCGCCGTCGTCTTCACGGAACACAATATGGTTGTGTATGTCCTATAGAAACTCCGGAGGGTTCTCACGTTGGTCTTCAAAAAGGTATTTCTATGCTTTCTCTTATTACATTTGGAACATCGCCTAGACTAATTATAAATCTTTTAAAAAAAATGGGTATTATGACACTAGATGAAATAAAACCAACTCAACTAATTAATAAAACAAAAATATTTGTTAATGGTCGTTTTGTAGGTATTGTTGAAAATCCAGATGAATTAGTAAATTTACTAGTATTAATGCGTCGTAATAATATGACAGAGTTTATTAATGGTTTTACTAGTGTTAGTTTTTATAGACAAAATAACGAAATTGTAATTAATACGGATAACGGTCGGTTTTGTAGACCTCTTTATATTTTAGAAAATAATCGATTTCTATTACAACCTAAACATATTGATAAAGTTAAAAGTGGAGATATGATTTGGGATGATTTGATTATTAATAAAAATGTTTCTAAGGAAGATAAAGAATTTATAAAAAAAATTAAATTAACAAATATTTTAAAAAAAACAGATAAACCCTATTATTCTAAATTAATAGATGTATTAAAAAAGAATCAAGCTGTAATAGAATATATTGATTCTGATGAACTGCATAATGTTTTACTTTTACCAAAATTAAATTTTAATGCGTTAGAACCTCATTTACAACTATTAAATTATACACATTGTGAATTACATCCATCTATGATTTTAGGAAGTAGCGCGTTTTTAGTTCCTTATATTGAACATAATATGTCTCCTAGATGTGTTGGTGGTCAAAAAAATTCTAAAAAAGCAATTGGAACTTATTCAACAGCATTTAATCATAGATTTGATACTAGTTCATATATTTTAAATTATCCAGAGCGTCCATTAGTTACTACACGTATGGCTCCTATAATTCATTCTGATGAAATGGGAACCGGAGCAAATATTATAATAGCGATTACTGTTTATAATGGATATAATGAAGAAGATGCTATTATAGTAAATCAAAAAAGTTTAGATTTAGGTTTATTTAATAATTGTATTATGAAAACATATTCTGAAACAGAAACAATTGATCCTAAAACAGGACAAGAAGAATTATTTTATAATCCATTACAAATGAATGAAAATGAAGAGATAAATAATATAACAATGAAAAAAGAAAAAAATTATCAAAAATTAGATGAATTTGGATTTATTAAAAAGGGATCGGTGCTCGAACCAAATGATATACTTATAGGTAAATATTTAAAATATGTTAATGATAAGGGGCGAACTGAGTATAAAGACATTAGTAAAGAAGTTAAACCAGGTAATGATGGTTCTATTGTTGACAATATATTTTGTTGGAATTCCAATTCTGATAAATTAAAAGTAGTGAAAATTAAAACAGTTCAATATAGAAAACCAGAAATTGGTGATAAATTAACAAATAGATGTGCTCAAAAAGGAGTTATAGGTATGACGTTAAAACCAGAAGATATGCCTTTTACTAAGGAAGGTATTGTTCCTGATTTAATTGTCAATCCATATGCTTATTCAAAACGTATGACGGTAGGTGGTTTATTAGAAATATTAAATTCTAGATTAGGTGTTGAAATAGGTTATATTGGTTTAGGTAGTCCGTTTGAACCTGTTAATCCAGAGAAAATTAGTGAAATTTTAGAAAAATCATTTGGTTTAAATAAATATTGTAATACTGTATTATACGAAGGAACTACTGGTAAAATGAAAGAGGTATTGGTTTTCATGGGTCCTGTTTATTTTCAAAGATTAAAACAACAAGTACAAGATAAATTAAATGCTCGTGCTGGTGGTATAAGAAATGAAGATGATATACCTGAACCAGGAGGAGCATATAGTGCGTTGGATAGACAAACTATTGGCGGTCGTGCTAATGGAGGAGGAATACGTATTGGAGAGATGGAACGTGATAGTCTTATTGCTCACGGTATATCAGGATTTATACAAGAAAGTATGATGGTTCGTGGTGATAAATTTATAGTGTATATAAGTAAAAAAACACATAATATTACAGTTGTAAATCCAGAAAATGAATTTGACCAGAAAGTATATTTTAATCCAAAAGCAGATGGACCTGTTTTATATCATTTAACAGAAGGAGAAGAAGAAGGATATTCTAATAAACAAGATATACTAGGTATTAATATGATGTATCAAAGCGATAGTAATTTTTATAAAATAGAAATGCCATATTGTATGAAACTTTTAATGCAAGAATTAGAAGGAATGAATATGTGTATTAATATTAAAATAGAAGATATTAATATTAAATTGGGGGAACTTTTTAAAATACAAAAACTAAATTCATTAAAACATAGTATTGAAATTAAAGATACAACTAATATAATAAAATCATCCAAATCATCGAAATCATCAAAATCATCCAAATCATCGAAATCATCCAAATCATCGAAATCATCCAAATCATCCAAATCAATGAAAGGAGGTTCTGATTTAGAAAATATGAATATGGATGAATTTACTAATGTGGAAACATCAAGAGACCTACAAAATGAAACTAATCAAATGGAAAGTGATATCAAAAAGGTATTTATAGATACAACAACTGATTTAAATTATAATAGTAATAATGAAAGTAGCGATAATGATAGTAGTGATAATGACAGTAATTATAGTGATAGTGAATATAATTCAGAATCATCTATTGATGATTTTACAGATTTAAATGATATAAAAAAGAATTTTGAAAAATTAGATTTAAATGAATTACAAAAAGGAGGAAATAATAGTAATGAAAGTAATGAAAAAAAAGAATTTAAAATAATTGATTTAGAAGATAATAATGAAGATATAAGTATTTAAATACATTTTTTTTTTATAATTAATTAATTAATGTATTACATTAGATGGTAATGATTTCCACCAGTATCGCATTTAGATATTACTGACACATGTTGATTGCATTTGTTACAAAATTTAGAACCAGTCATAATTCCTAGACGGGAAACAGAGTTTCTATGATTTTGAGGAAAAGATGACCTGTCTTTTTCTACACCTCTGGTAAATGATTCATTTCCTAATTCAACTACATCCTCTAGGGTAATAGAATTAGCAATATCAGCATCAGCATCAGTGACATATTTTTCTTGTTCTGCTGTAGAAGAACGATCATACTCTGCTAGTTGTGCTTCAATACTTTCTCCAATTAAAGTTGCTTCTGAGTTATCAATAGGTGTATTTCTACTATGGTTGGTTTCTGTAATTTTAAATTGAGCTTTTTGAGGCAACGAAGTCGCAGGACTTTTACAGTGTAGTTTATGAACCTTCCAATGTTTTGTTTGGCATTCTTTACTACAATATTTCTGTTTTTTACATTTAGAACAACTTTTAGTTGGTTCTTCAGGAGTAGGGCATTCTGGATAACTACACATTTTTAAATGTAGTAGTATTGCTCTATGTATAGGTTTTATGTTTCTAAATATATATATATATATATATATTATTTCAATTTTATATTAAAAATTAACAGTATATATAGTATTTTCAGGTGTAGAAGATTCCCCACTAGTAGATTCTAAATTATTTACTAAATTATTATTTTTATCTCTTACTTTTTCCAATTTATAAATAAGATATTTTTTTTTATTACTATATTTTTCTTTTGAATAAATTGTATAGTTAATTGTTTTTAATAGTTGTCGTGATACTGTTATAATATTTTTATATTCATATTTACCTAAATACATTTTGGCTTTACAAGGAATATAAAATATTTTTAATGCATTTTCAATTAATTTAAATTTTCCAATACAATTATTTGTTTCTAGTTTCTCAATAGTAAATTCAGTATTATCATTTATATCACATAAACACAAACATTCTAATAGTGTTTGTATGATTTCTTCTGTTGGTTTTATTTTAAATAATTGACTATACATAATTAATCTTTTTGGTTGAATATTATATTATATTATTTCCTATTAAAAAATAATTAATAGGTGTTATATTAATAATTAAAAATATTATATTTTGAAATTAAAATCTTAAAATAAAAAAATAAAAAAATAAACACTATAACTATTATGCAGATATAATATTGATGTTCATACAACTATCTAATGTATTTTTTGAATTTTTTAATGGTTTTGTTCGCTTTAATTTTAATTCTGTGTTTGCTTTTTTAATTCTATTCGTATCTAGTGGTATAAAATTATTATTATTATTATTATTATTATTATTATTATTATTATTATTATTGTTATTGTTATTATTATTATTACCTATATTTGATATATTATGTTTATTTTTATTAATTTCTTCAATCATAGGTATAATTGATATAGTAGGAGGAAATTTTAATAAATATAAATTATCCTTTTTAAATTTATCTCTATATTCATCTATATCTAAAGGACCTCCAAATTTTTTTAGACTTAATTTTGATGGTGATAATGTAATTTCTTCCAATTTATTATAAACTTTATAATATAATAAATTTAATAATGAAAAATGTTCCCATCTATTATTTAAAGAAGATAATTCAAAAATATGAGATGCAACACAATTTGGAGAACAAAATATACCAAATAAATGGAACATATTATCTTCATATTTATAGGGAACTCCCCACGGAGTATTGTCAAATTCATAACAACACCATAAACAAGATATATTTGTTTTTTCAGGCCATTGATTCATTTTATTAGAATAAGACATTTGTATAAGCGTTTCTATTTTATTTTCTTTATAATATTTATTTTTTAATAATAATGAAATTTGTCTATTATCTAATTTATCAGAAGAACTATTATTATCATTATCATAATTTGTATTTGAAAAAATATTATTAAATAATGTTTTATTTTCCTTGCTATTTTGAGAGCTTATTTTAGTATCTATTATAACATTTGTAGTTTTAATATTATCATTAGACACAGTATCATTAGACACAGTATCATTAGACACAGTATCATTAGACACAGTATCATTAGACACAGTATCATTAGACACAGTATCATTAGACACAGTATCATTAGACACAGTATCATTTTCTTTATTATTTAAAGAAGTATAATCCAAACTATGCGGTGATATTTGAAAATATTGTTTTGGATCATATGGTGTAGGTTGTTTATTATTATTTTCTAGATGTTTTATATCATTTTGATTTAAATTTAATCTAACAATAATAGATTCCGTTTCATCGTATAAAACATCTGATTGTGTATCAACACTAAAATTAAATTGTTCTTTTGGTTTACGTCCTCTTTTTTTTTTAACAACTTGGGATAATAATGCTAATTCTTCGACAGTTCTTACTTTTGGTTTTCTACCTCTTTTATTTTTTATTTTAGGTTGTATTTCTATATTATTATTATTATTATTATTATTATTATTATTATTATTATTATTATTATTATTTGTATCTAAAATATCTGTATGTGTAGTATTAGTTGTATCTAAAATATCTGCATTTGTAGTATTAGAGATGGTTTTTGGATATTTACGTGGTCTTCCCATGTTGTTGTAATAACTAATAAACTTATAAACTTATAAATAAAACTAAATTAAAAATTAATATAATTAAAAAAAAATATTTTTTATAATATAAAAAGCATAATATTATTTAAATTAAAATAAATAATTTTTTTTCATTTATGGATATAACAAGATGCTACATAATCATCTTTGCTTCCAACAAGAAATTGTGCTTTATTAGTTGATATTCTTTTTGTAAATGATGCTTGTTTTCCACATTTATAACACTTTGAATATAATTTTGTAATAGTATCTGCTTTTGATATAAGTTTTAAAAGTTGTCCTTCATTAAATACATTTTGTTGGAAATCACCATCAAGACCAACACATGTAATATTAAGTGTTTTATTAAATGTTTTATTATTTTCAAAATTAGTATATTGTTCTATTAATTCTATAATAGTTTCTTCTAAATCTGGAAAAAATTGTGCTTCATCAATATAAATATGATTTAATTCGTCTAGGTTAATATTATTTGTTTTTATATATTCAAATATTTCATTTAATTTTGTAAATAATACAGCATCTATTGCTATATTATTATGATTTGTTATTTTATTGTCATTATATCTAGTATCAGATATATGATTAATAACAAGGATATTTTCTCTTTTTACAACACTAATATTTATTTTATTAATTAAATAAGAAGATTTACCTGAATACATTGGTCCTATTACAATATCTAATTTTATCATAATAAAATTTGTAGTTTTTAAATTTTTTTTAAATTTTTTTTTTTATATAATTTAATTATATTTAATTGATTAAATTATTTTAATTAATCAAAGTTATTTTTATTCTGTAAGTTGGACCATACATGATTTACAAACAGAAGCATGAGAACACGTTAAAAATAAACATTGCACCTGTGCATCTTTACAAATAACACATTCTGAATCTGAACCTTTAATTTCTTTTATTTCTATTTTTTTATTAACAGTTCTACATAAAGGGCATTCAAAAGTGCATATGCAGAGTTTAACTTCTTTTGAACATTTAGCACAAACACAATCACATTCTGGATATCGGTTAGAACATCCATCGCAATAATGAGTATCGGTATTATGTATTGATTTAGAGTTACATCCATCTATTTTACATTGTTCAGAATATGGTAATGTATCAGAATTGTATTGTTTTAGAAGTTCTATTTTCACAGGGTCCCTACATTCTGCTTGACCATGACCAAAAGTATTACACGTCCCGCATTTATGTCCTGGGGTAGTATGTGTTTCAGAAAACCTACAATAGTTAACTTTGCAAGACATCTTTTATTGATTCTTTTTTATTTATATAACATTAAATATTTAAATCAATTTTATTTAAAAATTAGAAAAAATTAGAAAAAAAATTTATATAATTGTAATTGTAATTTTATTTACATTTACATTTACATTTACATTTTTTAAAAACACTCATATATTTATTTTATGTTAAACTCTATAATTTATATAATATATTTAACTAACTAAATTTAAAATAATCTAATCGGAATCGTCACCAGAAGATTCTTCATCAGAATCTGAATTTTCAGGTTCATCATCTTCTTCATCATCTGATGTAGTATCTGTTGTAGCCTCTGTTGTTGCAGTTGCTTCTACAGTATTAGTTTCTTCTTGAATTTCTGTTCCAAAAGTATATTTACTTTTAGTTGGTCCAATAGAAGATAATACCTGAATTTCATTTAAAATTAATTTAATAGAAAGTTCCTTACCATACCAAACCCAACGTATATGGCATTTAATATTGTATCTAGTATCATTATTCGCTAATTTAAACTCAGAAAAATTTTCAGGGTCTTGTTCATTTAAATCTTTATCAAAATACTTAAATGTAAATGTTTTTACATTGGTAGTTTTATCTTCATATTTTGGGACTGCAATATCAACTCTTGGAGGATATTTAGAACTTTCTCCCGCTTTAACAAGTACTTTATCATCCTTGCTATATTTTAAAATACCATTATATTTAGCTTCAATTGTTTTAAGAGATTGTGGTTTCTTTCCACCAAATAGTTCTTTAGATTTACTACCTACTTGTTTAATAATATCTTTATCTAATAACTCAATAAATCCTTTTTCGTCTTCATCTTCAACAGTTACTGAAATACCATAATAATCATTCCCTGTAACTTTATCTTTATTTATAAATGGAAAAGGGGCTAATTTTACATCATTAAATTCAATAGGAACCTGTGCTGAATATGCACCAAAATTATATTTAATTTTACTGAAAGTTCCACCACTCTCATTAGTTTCTTTTGCTAAAATTTCAATATGATCAGTTTTATAAGTATTTTTATTAATATAAGTTTTAATATATGGTTCTGCTTTCTTTACAATTTTAATTTTCATAATCTTAAATCCAGGACGATATTCAGTTTTATAAAAATCAATATGAGGAATTTCAAGAATCATAATAACAGTTGTTCCTTTTACTAATTCCTTAATGAAATCCGGAGACTTAATAGGTTTATCATTTTCATCAATTAAAATATCATCAAATGAAATACCTTTATATTTATTTTCTTCAATTTTACCATTAAATAAAATACCATATTTTTCCGTTTCACTAAATGCTGATTTAAAAAATTCTTCAATAATTTCTTCATCGTCATCATATCCTGTTTTCTTAGAATTTGATTTAACTAAATCAATAAAATGTTGCTTCAATGGTCCATTAATAATTTCATAATATTTATCATTTGGAATGTTAATAGCAACATCAAATTTAGTATCATTGTATTTAGATACTTTACATCCAAAACGGACCTCAAGTTCTGGAGTTTTGAAAATAATAGGATCCAAAGTAGCTCTTTTCATATTACGTTTAGAAAAGAATTCACCTTCATCCCATTCTACAATTTCTGGTTTAACACTACCTAAGGTATCCCATTCGACAATAGTAGCAACGCTCATTTTATTTATTTATTTACACAACAATTTATATGGTATAATTAATAATATGTAATTAATATTTAAATTAAAAAAAAATCAATTTTTTTTTTTTGATATTTAATTATATATAAATATATATAAAAATATTGATTATGCTGACTGAATATATAAGTTTTCATCTGCACGGTTCGCATTTCTATGACAAGTATTAATACCAATCTCCAGTAAGGACCAGTATATATTATTCCACATAACAGGTTCAGGTTCAGATTCAGGTTCAGATTCAGGTTCAGGTTCAGATTCAGATTCAGGTTCAGGTTCAGGTTCAGGTTCAGGTTCAGGTTCAGGTTCAGGTTCAGGTTCAGGTTCAGATTCAGGTTCAGGTTCAGATTCAGATTCAGGTTCAGGTTCAATGTTATGTTTTGCTCTGATATGTTGATTTAAATTATCAGGTCTTGTATAATGATTCTTACAAAAATTACAGATATAATTTTCATATTTATGAGTTCTTTCGTGTTTACATCTTGTTGAAGAA
>Ga0209632_10002993_pt1 | contig 15950 bp, 13 predicted proteins | sample COG_10_FD_184754 | JGI IMG/M metagenome (GOLD analysis project Ga0209632, IMG submission 184754) | Pelagic Microbial community sample from North Sea - COGITO 998_met_10 (SPAdes) (version 2) | ecosystem: Environmental > Aquatic > Marine > Neritic zone/Coastal water | place: Helgoland, sampling... | reverse complement strand
GCGCCAATTCAAGTTTTTGCAATTGATCTTCCCTCATCTGAAGATCCTTACGCGCATTCTGCAATTCGCGAGTCAGAGTTTTTGTATCCTCCGCGTTTCCTTCTCGGAGTTTCCCCATCTGATCCAGCAAGCGTTCATACGTATCATTTAGCTTATCGTAGTTAGTTGTCAGCCTATTGAGCGATGTCGACATTACAGCCGTATCCTTCCGCAAATGCTCCAACTGGCGGTCATAATTCTTCATCTGGTCCACCAAATCAGCATTGGTCGCCTTCACATCAATATTCTCCGATTTAAGCTTTGCACGTTCCTCTTCAGCCTTGGCGCGTGCCGAAACCTCATCCTGAAACCTTCGTTCCGCCACACAAGACGACAAAAGAATAGCTGAAAGTGCAACAAAGAATAATTTCTTGGAATTAGAATACATCAACAGGTCAATTAAATTCGTTCAAAGTTACCTCTGTGCAACGGGCGCAACCGAATAAAAACCGTTCGTATTCAACACAGGGTTGTTAATTGCCGAATGTGGGTTTGGGCGTGCCCCCGATGAAAAATCGGGGTCGGGTCGTTCGCTGTATCTTTTTCAACAAATCCTGAGACACCCGAAGAGTTGCAGTGGAAAAAGGATGCCGCTTCCACCCCTCACGCGGTTCAACCTGTAATCCGTCTGCCAAACTGACAGATTCGTATTTATTTAGGTACTTTTGCAGCCCAATTTTTTGAGATGCGAAGCGAAGATATTTCAGTAAAAGATATAGACGAAACCAGACAGGGTGAAGCGTTAGAAATGACAACCAAAACCGGCAACGGTAAGAAGTTGTACATCGAATCGTACGGCTGCGCCATGAATTTCTCGGATAGTGAGATTGTGGCTTCTGTACTTATTGACGAAGGTTTTGAAACCACCAAAGTGATGGAAGAAGCCGATGTTATTATGGTTAACACCTGTGCCATTCGCGATAATGCAGAAGTGCGTGTTCGTGGTCGATTAAACATCTTCCGTAAGGCCAAAAGAAACAAACCCGATACCGTAATTGGTGTAATGGGCTGCATGGCAGAACGTCTCAAAACCAAATTGCTGGAAGAAGAAAAACTGGTTGATATTGTTGTTGGCCCAGACAGCTACCGCGATTTGCCTAACCTAGTTCGCGTAGCAGAATCAGGTCAGAAAGCAGTGAATGTTTTGCTTTCTAGAGAAGAGACATATGCCGACATCAATCCCGTTCGTTTAGGCGGAAATGGCGTAAGCGCATTTGTCTCCATTACCCGTGGTTGCGACAACATGTGCAGCTTTTGTGTAGTTCCATTTACAAGAGGAAGAGAGCGTAGTAGAGACCCAGAATCAATTGTTTCAGAATGCACACAGCTGTTTGCTAATGGCTACAAAGAAGTAACGCTGCTTGGTCAGAATGTAGATAGCTATTTGTGGGGTGGAGGTGGACTCAAAAAAGACATTATCGCCCGTGGCGATTTGACAGGAACGGTAAGTTTTGCCGAGTTGATGATTATGGTTGCTAAAATCAATCCTGATTTAAGAGTTCGGTTCTCAACATCTCACCCAAAAGACATGCATGATGATGTGATGTATGCCATGGCTGAATACGAGAACATTTGCAGCTACATCCACTTACCAGTACAGTCTGGAAGCACGCGTTTGCTGGAATTAATGAACCGAGGTTATAGCCGCGAATGGTACTTCGAGCGTATGGCCAAAATCAAAGAGATTGTTCCTGATTGCGGACTTTCTACTGACATCATCACAGGTTTCTGCACCGAAACAGAAGAAGATCATCAAGACACATTGAGTTTGATGGAAAAGGTTGGTTACGACTTCGCCTACATGTTCAAATATTCGGAGAGACCAGGAACGGCCGCTGCCAAGAAAATGGAAGACGATATTCCGGAAGAAATTAAGCAAAGACGTTTGGCAGAAGTGATTGAAATTCAATCTAAAAGCTCGCATATAAGCAACAAGAAAGACCTCGGAAAAACCTTCCGCGTGTTGGTAGAAGGAACTTCTAAGAAGTCTGATGAAATGTTGCAGGGCAGAAACCCGCAAAACAAGGTGGTTGTATTCCCAAAAGAGAACTACAAAAAAGGAGATTACGTGGACGTTGTTGTGAATGAGTGCACATCGGCTACGCTTATAGGAACAGCCGCAAAATGAGGAAGAAAGGATGACAGTTGACCAAATAAAACAGCGTTTCGGAATTATTGGGCATTCACCTTTGCTCAACCATGCCATTAACACGGCCATGCAAGTGGCACCAACCGACATTTCTGTTTTGGTAACAGGAGAAAGCGGAACTGGTAAGGAGGCTATTCCGCAGATTATTCATCAAATGGGTTCGCGTAAGCATGGTTCTTACATCGCGGTAAACTGTGGAGCGATTCCGGAAGGCACAATCGATTCCGAACTCTTCGGTCACGAGAAAGGCTCGTTTACAGGAGCGCACGAAGCCCGAAAAGGGTACTTCGAAGTGGCTGATGGCGGGACAATCTTTCTGGATGAGGTTGCGGAACTTCCCATGTCAACACAAGTTCGTTTGTTGCGTGTACTAGAAACAGGCGAGTTTATCAAAGTAGGTTCGTCTAAACCATTGAAAACGGATGTGCGGATTGTGGCAGCAACCAACGTCAACATTCCGGAGGCGATTAGCAAAGGAAGGTTTCGAGAAGACTTGTATTACCGATTGAATACGGTGCCGATTGTCGTTCCTGCATTGCGAGATAGACAAGATGATATTCCACTTCTGTTCAGAAAGTTTGCCGGAGACTTTGCAGAGAAGTACCGAATGCCAAACGTCCGATTGACGGAGGAGGCGAGGGTGGCGCTTATGAATTATCGTTGGCCAGGAAACATCCGTCAGCTTCGTAATATCACCGAGCAGATTTCTATCATTGAGAAGTCGAGAGATATTGATGCAGACGTGCTGCGTAATTATTTGCCAGACCACGGAAAAACGAATTTGCCTGCGGTTCGAACCTCTTCAAGTCCGTCCGGAGGAGGAGGTGACGAGCGTACAGATTTCTCTGAGCGTGAGCTGATGTACAAGGTTTTGTTTGACATGAAGCGAGACATCAACGACCTCAAGAAATTGGTGTTGGATGTGGTTTCTGGTCAGAATGATGATGATTTGAGAGAAGATCATGCTTCAACTTTAAGGAGATTGCATCAGGATGTAGCGCCTGGGGCGGCTTCCGATTTTGGTTCGAGTGTTCATGAAGTGCAAGTACACCGTGCCGGACAGCAAGCGTATGAAGAACATGAAGAAGTGGAAGAGTCACTTTCATTGGCCGACCGTGAAATAGAGTTGATTAAGAAAGCGTTAGAGAAAAATCGTGGTAAGCGAAAAGCCGCTTCACAAGAACTCGGTATCTCCGAACGCACGCTTTATAGAAAGATTAAGGAGTACAATCTAGGATAGATGTCAGATTTCAGATTTCAGATTTCAGAATTTCCTATTCAAAATTGGGCTTTACGCTCCTTTGTTCTGATGTCTGTTGTCTGGCATCTGACATCTCTCAGCGGATGCGGAGTCTATTCCTTCACAGGAGCGAGCATATCGCCAGAAGTGAAATCCGTTAGCATCGATTTCTTTCCTTCTTATGCAGCATTGGCACCAGCAAATATGCCACAGGCATTTACAGAAGCGCTGCGTGATTTATTCGTTACCAGAACAAATTTAGACCTCCTTACCAAGAACGGAGACATCCAGTTTGAAGGATATATTTCTGGTTATCAGACACGGCCAGTGGCGATACAAGGAAATGAAACGGCTGCCCAAAACCGATTAACCATTACCGTAAATGTGACTTACACCAATACTAAAGACGAAGCCAAAAGCTTTGAAAAAGCATTTACGCGGTTTGCGGATTTTGATGCAACTCAAAACCTTATTGACGTACAGGATGGTTTAATTGAAGAAATCAATGAGCAGTTGATTCTCGATATTTTCAATGAAGCGGTTGTTAACTGGTAATGACTCAAGATCAATTCTATAGCTGGTTGGATAATCCGTCATCAATGGATATGGCAAGTATTCCGCAATTGCGAGAAGTGATAAAGCGTTATCCATATTTCCAGGCAGCACAGATGATGCTGGCGAAAAACCTCAAGACGGAAAACCACATTGATCAGCTGAATCAGTTGCAATTAGCCGCTGTTATGGTTCCAAATCGGAAGCTGTTTCACGATTATTTGCACGATAAAAAGAAAGTGCAGCCAAAAGTTGAGGGAATGGTGGAGGAAACGAAGCAGGAAGAACCAACGCTTGAAGTAGTTGCCGAAACGCCTCTAGAAATAGTGGAATTGGAGCGTGAATCATTATACGATTTGATTCCTGAGCCAATTGTTTATCAGTTAGAAACAGCTGATTTACCTGAACTTCCAACTAAGAAGACAGAAGAAAAGGAAGAAACAGCTGAGCCTGAAGAACTAAGTTTCAGCGAGTGGCTGGAATACGCAGGGACGGAAAAATCAGCTTCAGAAAAGCCTGAAACGGTCAAACTGGAAATCAAAAAGTCACAACCATCGCGTAGTAATATTGAACTGGTTGACCATTTCCTTTCTCAACAATCAGGTAGGCCAAAAGAGCGAGCAGAATTCTTCAATCCGCAGAAAGCGGGAGCTAAAAGTTTGGAGGAAGACTTCACTGTCGTGTCCGAAACTTTAGCCACTATTTATTTCCAGCAAGAGAAATACGAATTGGCAAAGCAATCTTACGAAGCACTTAGCTTGAAATATCCCGAGAAAAGCGTTTACTTTGCCGCCCGTTTAAAAGAGATAGACGAAAAACTGAATTCAGAATAAAATGTACACACTCATTATCATATTAATCATCGTTGTTTGCTTTCTTTTAGTTGGCGTTGTGATGGTTCAGAACAGTAAAGGAGGCGGTTTAGCTTCGGATTTTTCTTCATCAAACCAAATTATTGGTGTAAAAAGAACAGGCGATTTCTTAGAAAAAGCTACATGGTATTTGACAATCGGATTGATTGTTCTAACACTTGGCTCTAACTTTTTCATCGATAGGGGAGAAGTGGTTCAGGAAGAATCTGCCATTCAAGAGCAAATTGATAACGCTGCTTTACCAGCGCAAGACGGTGGTGAATTAGGAGAACCTACTCCAGTAGAGTAATTTCCCGTTAAAAAACTTTTAAATGTCAGGATGTCACGCATCCTGACATTTTTTTTGCCCTTACGCCAACATTTCAGACCTATTGTCCGCATTTAGCTAATGGCACAAAATATGACATTGGGCAATCGTAGAACAAACATTACTAAACACTAATAAATCATACGATGGGATTGAAGATTAAACCTCTGGCCGACAGAGTAGTAGTTGAGGCTGACGCGGCAGAAGAAAAAACAGCTTCAGGGATTTTTATTCCAGATACAGCTAAGGAAAAACCACAAAAAGGAAAAGTACTAGCTGTTGGAACAGGAAAAATAGACGAACCAATGACTGTTAAGGTTGGAGACACTGTGCTTTACGGAAAGTACTCTGGAACTGAGATAAATGTTGACGGAACAGATGTACTCATCATGCGTGAGTCTGACATTTTCGCAATTGTTTAATCACCAAACAAAAAAATTAAAACAAAATGGCAAAGCAAATTAAGTTCGATCTAGACGCTAGAGACGGATTGAAAAGAGGGGTAGATGCCCTTGCAAATGCAGTAAAAGTGACGTTGGGACCAAAAGGTCGTAACGTGATTATTGACAAGAAATTCGGTGCACCACAAGTGACCAAGGATGGTGTTACTGTTGCGAAAGAAATTGAGCTATCAGACGCAATCGAGAACATGGGTGCACAAATGGTGAAGGAAGTTGCTTCCAAAACCAATGATGTAGCCGGAGACGGAACTACAACAGCCACCGTTCTTGCGCAAGCAATTGTAACAACAGGGTTGAAAAACGTTGCTGCTGGTGCAAACCCAATGGATTTGAAAAGAGGTATTGACAAGGCTGTTGAGGCTGTTGTTGGAGAGCTTCACAAGATTTCAAAACCAGTTGGTAATGACAGCGCAATGATTGAGCAAGTAGCTTCAATCTCTGCAAACAGCGATTTCACTATCGGGAAATTGATTGCTGAGGCCATGGCCAAGGTTGGTAAAGAAGGTGTAATTACCGTTGAAGAAGCAAAAGGAACTGAAACAACTGTTGAAGTTGTGGAAGGAATGCAGTTCGATAGGGGTTACCAATCTCCATACTTCGTAACGGACGCTGAGAAAATGGAAGCGGTTCTTGAGAACCCTTACATCCTTATCCATGATAAGAAAATCAGCAACATGAAGGACATGCTTCCAGTATTGGAAAAAGCAGCACAGAGCGGAAAACCATTGTTGATTATCTGCGAAGAGGTTGAAGGAGAAGCACTAGCCACGTTGGTAGTGAACAAGATTAGAGGATCACTAAAAATTGCTGCTGTAAAAGCACCAGGTTTTGGCGATAGAAGAAAAGCAATGCTGGAAGACATCGCCATTCTTACTGGCGGAACAGTTATTAGCGATGAGAAAGGTTTGAAGTTGGAAGATGCAACGTTAGAAGACCTTGGAACTGCTGAGAAAATCGTTATTGATAAGGACAATACAACTGTTGTAAATGGAGCAGGAGAAGCTAAAGCAATCAAGGCACGTGTTAACCAAATCAAAGCACAGATTGAGTCAACCACTTCTGATTACGACAAAGAGAAACTTCAAGAGCGTTTAGCCAAATTGGCTGGCGGTGTAGCTGTACTTTACGTAGGTGCTGCAACTGAGGTTGAGATGAAAGAGAAGAAAGACCGTGTTGATGATGCACTTGCTGCTACTCGCGCTGCGGTTGAAGAGGGAATCGTTCCTGGTGGAGGCGTTGCTTACCTAAGAACTATCGCTGCAATTGGCAAGATTAAGCCGGTAAATGCAGATGAGCAAACAGGTATCAATATCGTTTTACGTTCTATTGAAGAGCCATTGCGTCAAATCGTTGCAAACGCAGGTTTGGAAGGAAGTATCGTGGTTCAGAAAGTGAAAGAAGGAAAAGGCGACTTCGGTTACAATGCACGTACCGATGTGTACGAAAACTTGTATAAAGCTGGGGTTATCGATCCAACTAAAGTTACCCGCGTAGCACTTGAAAATGCTGCGTCAATTGCAGGAATGCTTCTTACCACTGAGTGTGTGTTGGCAGACGAGCCAGAAGAAGCTGGCGCTGGAATGCCACCGATGCCTCCTGGAGGAATGGGCGGAATGGGCGGAATGATGTAAGCCAACCGTAACTGATTGTTATAGAAAGCCCCGCCAAATTTGGTGGGGCTTTTTTGTTCCTTTAATTAGTTGATACTGCCCAACAAAAAAGCCGACTTTCGATTCGGCTTAATTGAATTTTTATTGTGCTAATGGCTTACTTAAAAGCCTTCTTAAGAACTTTAGCGTAAAGACTCTTGGCCATTTTCTCAAATGATTCTCCAAGACGTTTCTCGAAGGTCAAGCCTGAAATGGTAGCTATGACCCCGAAAGCACCAGGGACACCTGAGCCTGCCTGAGCACCTTTAATTTGAAGAAACCACGTTGCCCGAATCGGTTTCAACTACTTCTATGATTCCGCTTAACCATGCATCAGAAGATGACACAACAATCCTGTATCCATGTAAGTAACCTTTATAAGAATTATGTATTTAGCGTTGTCAAGCCCTCTCTTAATTGTAGCGCCTTTTCACATGTCGGCCTTTTTCTTTCTTCGATTATCCGCGTGTATTATCCACGAATCATCCTTTGGATTTATGTTAAATTACTTCATTCCCTTCTTTTGGAGCCACTTAGCAAATGTCTTTCCAGCTTTGGCATATGATTCCTGAATTCTATTTCCAGTATCCCAAGCAGCACCTGCAAATGCATTACCCGGTGCACCCGTAGCAGTTGCTTCTCCCAATACTTTGCCGGACCCCGTTTCTACCAGTTGTAAATTTAGGTTGATGGAAGCAGGAACGGTCATTATCATTGGCACACTGAATCCAGGCTCTGTCATGGTGGTGTGTACGATGAGCGTATACTTGGCATCGTTATAGTCTCTACCAATTGTAATTCCTTCTTTTCTAATCCCTTTATTGAAAAGAGCCTCAAATTTTCCGTGGAATCGGCTTTCCCTGTCTCCCTTCCATGATTTCTCCCAATTATCTCCTCTTCCCGCCTCTTTTTCATTGTACTCTCCTTTTTTTCTTTCGATATAGGCAGATTCCTTCATCTCGCGCTTGCCAGTACCTACATTCATATCGTCATACTTGTAAACTACAAGTACATTGGATTGTCCACTCATATCATTGAAGGAACCATCGGTGAGCTTCATTTTTTGAGCAAAAACGGTTGAGGTAAGAGCGATTAGAAAAGTGGTCGTTAGTAGTTTAATTGTTTTCATGATTAATTGATGTGGTTAGTGTAATTGGTTTAACAAATGTAGTGCCGAGATTGGACCTTAAAGTTGGTAATTCTTTGTATTCCTAGAACTGATTGATGTCAATGACTTCATACATTTAGTGCATGAATCAAAACCTCGACCCAACACCAGAAGGACAGCTACCAGTTGATATGGAAACCGAACGCGCTTTGAGGCCAATTGGCTTCAGTGAATTCAGCGGGCAAGATAAAGTGGTTGAGAATCTCAAGATTTTTGTGGAAGCGGCCAAGCAGCGCGAAGAAGCCTTAGATCATGTTCTTCTTCATGGTCCTCCTGGATTAGGCAAAACAACTCTTGCAAATATTATTGCCAACGATTTAGGCGTAAGCCTTAAGCTGACCTCTGGACCGGTATTAGACAAACCTGGTGACCTTGCTGGACTTCTTACAAATTTGGAACCAAATGATGTGTTATTCATAGATGAGATTCATCGGCTTTCACCAGTTGTCGAGGAGTACCTCTATTCCGCGATGGAAGATTATCGTATTGATATTATGATCGAGACTGGTCCAAATGCCCGGTCAGTTCAGATTACGCTCAATCCGTTTACGTTAGTTGGAGCTACAACACGTTCTGGCTTGTTGACCTCTCCACTTAGAGCTCGATTTGGTATTACATCTCGGTTAGAATATTACGATGCCTCGGTACTTTCTGGAATTATTAAGCGCTCCGCAGGAATATTAGATGTTCCGATAGATGAGAGTGCAGCTGTTGAGATTTCGAGAAGAAGTAGAGGCACACCCAGAATTGCAAATGCTCTATTAAGACGAGTTCGCGATTTCGCGCAGATAAAAGGGGATGGCAATATTGATAAAGAGATTTCTCAATACGCGTTGAATGCTCTGAATGTTGATAAGCACGGATTGGATGAGATGGACAACAAAATCCTGAGCACCATTATCGATAAATTTAAAGGTGGACCAGTGGGATTGACAACCATTGCTACAGCTGTGGGCGAAGAAGCTGGAACCATTGAAGAGGTTTACGAACCATTCCTTATTATGGAAGGCTACTTATCTCGAACGCCACGCGGACGCCAAGCTACTGAGCGTGCTTATGAGCACTTAGGTAAAGTGAGTCCAGGAAGAGAGGGAACGCTATTTGAATAAGCTGCCATGCAGCCGTCTAACGAACATTTAATCAAACAAGAAGCCCAGCGATTGGGCTTTCTACAATGTGGCATTTCTAAGGCTGGGTTTCTAGAGGAAGAAGCTCCGCGATTAGAAAAGTGGCTCAACGCTAAGATGCACGGAGAAATGGGCTACATGGCCAATCACTTCGATAAGCGATTAGACCCAACAAGGCTTGTGGATGGGGCAAAAAGCGTGATTACGGTTCTGCTGAACTATTTTCCAGAGGAAACACAGAAAGCCCCAACTGCTCCCAAGATTTCTAAGTACGCTTACGGCAACGATTATCACCACGTGATAAAAGGAAAACTCAAGGAACTTGTTGAGTTTATCAATAAGGAAATTGGCGAAGTAGGAGGTAGAGCTTTTGTAGATAGCGCCCCTGTTATGGACAAAGCTTGGGCTGCAAAATCAGGTTTAGGTTGGATTGGAAAAAACGCCAATCTCATTCATCCAAAAAACGGTTCGTTTTTCTTTATTGGAGAACTGATCTTGGATATCGAGTTAGAATCAGACAAACCTATTCATGACCATTGCGGAACATGTACAGCCTGCATTGATGCTTGTCCAACGGAAGCGATTGTAGCGCCTTATGTGGTTGATGGCTCAAAGTGCATTTCGTACTTCACTATTGAATTAAAAGAGGCTATTCCAACCTCAATGAAAGGCCAGTTTGATGATTGGGCTTTTGGATGCGATACATGCCAAGATGTTTGTCCGTGGAATCGGTTCTCAAAACCGCATTCAGAAGCGCAGTTCAACCCGCACCCTGAAATGTTGGATATGACTAAGCAAGATTGGGAAGAACTGACTGAAGACGTCTTCAAAAAAGTCTTTCAGAAATCTGCAGTTAAGCGAACCAAATTCAGCGGATTAACACGAAATATTGCTTTTTTGAAAAAGTAGCCTACTCGCAAACCTTATCTGGCGTACAAACGGGCCCTTCTTTAACTTGAAGCTTAACCGTTGGATTAGCTGTCCGCCACTCAGAGAATGACTTTTCTAGCGTTTCTAAAAAGGCAGCTGGGTCTTGTGCTCCAGAAACAGCATACTTTCTATCAAACACGAAAAACGGCACGTCTGTAACGCCCAATTGCTGAGATTCTTTAACATCTCCCTTTACGGCATCAGCATACTTGTCGCTTTCTAGCACAGCTTTTACTTCTTCGGCATTCAACCCGATTTCCTTTCCAAGGCTGATGAGCATTTCTATATCATCAATATTTTTCCCTTCGGTGAAGTAGGCTTTGAAAAGTCGCTCCTTCATTTCGTGTTGCAACCCATTTTCCTTGGCAAAATGAATGAGTCGATGCGCGTTGAATGAGTTAGCTACAACAGATTTATCGAAGTTCATAGTAAGACCTACTGAGGTTGCCATTTGAGCTGCGTGACCGCCCATTCCTTTGGCTTGCTCAACCGAAATGCCTTTACTATCAGCTAAGTGCTGGTACAACGAAATGTTGAGATTGGTTTTTACGTTCGGATTAAGCTGAAAACTCTTCCACACAAACTCAACGTTATTTCGTTCTTCAAAATTGGCAAGGGCGGTTTCAAACTTCTTTTTCCCTATATAACAGAACGGACAAACCACATCACTCCAAACTTCTATTTTCATTTTCTTTCCTTGATTTAACGATTCTCCACTTTGCCCAAAAACAGCAGCAGCAAAAACTGATTCTGAAATGATTAGTGAAATAAGAATAGTGATAAACCTCATTTTACTCGTTGTGCTGATGAACACGAATAAAGGTAAAGAGTTCGGCAGTTGGACCACTTGAAACTTTGCCTCTGGTTTTATTCTTGATGCTTGAGAAGAAATTTGGTTCCTAGAATCCCCAAGATAGCGCCAACCATATCAGCAATTAGGTCTAGCACATCGCCTGAGCGGCCTTCGATCCACATGTGTTGAACTACTTCTAATCCGCCACCAAGGATAAAGCACCAAGCGAGAATTGCTAACCACGCTTTTGGCTCTTTCCATTTCTGGAATACAAAACCTAGAAGAGCAGCTTCAATAGCAAATAGTATGGCGTGAATGAGTTTATCAACTCCTGGTTTTTCCAACCAAGGAAACATTGGAATTCCACTTGGCTCAGATGTTAGTCCGTAAAAAATAAAGGCTGTCCAGAGGACAGCCAATACAATTCTAAAATATCTTGAGATTGCCAAAAATTTAGCTTCCTACTAACTCTTTGTAAGCATCTGCAGAAAGCAACCCTTCCACTTGTGATGCATCGCTCAACTTAATTTTAATCATCCAACCTGCGCCATAAGGATCACGGTTTACAGCCTCTGGGTCTGCTTCTAATCCTTCGTTGAACTCAGTGATTTCGCCACTTAGCGGCATGAACAAATCTGATACCGTTTTTACAGCTTCTACAGTTCCAAAAACCTCTTCGGCATCTAGTGATTCTCCTTCTGTTTCAATCTCAACATAAACGATATCTCCTAGTTCGCCCTGAGCAAAATCGGTGATGCCAACTGTTGCAACATCGCCATCAATGCTGATCCATTCGTGTTCTTTAGTATACTTAAGGTTTGCCGGGATGTTCATTTTACTTGTTTGAATTAAATATTGGCCAAAAATATGTTTTTCGGGAATCGTTCTGTCAATCAGCTAAAGTAAATCTTAAACTAAGTCCTGCTGAGTGATTTTCAGTAGGGAAAGAAGAGGAGACAACAGGTGTGTTAACGGCGGCATCATAGAACAATCGGATGTTGAATTTCTGATTGATAATGTAATCGGCATTGAACTTAATACTTATCAGTTTTTGGCCTGAAGTTGCTTGATCTAGGCCTTCAACCATCTTACGAATCATCGTTCTGCTATCGCGCATAGAGAAGTCAATCCTCACGGCCATATCCGACTTAATTCGCTTGGTGTTCTTACCAATTTTAATCGGGAAAGGAACATTCTTAAACGTGTAGCCTGCTCCAACGATGTATTCTTCGCTGGTAACTTCCGTAAGCTGGTTATTGGCAAAGTTGAAACCGAGCGTTCGGCTGGTTTTTACTTCAAACCTAGCTGTTAAGGAGTTTTTAAAGTTGAAATCTAAACTTACGAGCGGGCTAAACTGCTCGCTAATGGTGATGTTTCCAATCTGTAATTCAGGAATGAAATTACCTGAGCTGTCTCGGGTATTTGGGAAGTTACTTTCTACACCGTTGGCCAATTCAACCCCACTGTAAAGCAGGTTGGTGGTAAAGCTACTAACGCTGTACGTAGATCGATATGAATGACCAAGCGTAACGTTTCGTGCAAACTTCTTTACAAACGGAATCTTACCCAAACCATCATAATTCACTCTCCAGTTTGGAAGAGGAACCCTCGGGAACGGACTTGTTGAAACACCATTTACGTTAAAAACTCCATAGGCAGAAAGGAATGCGGGAATTATAACGTCTTGCTGCGTTCCGCCATAACCTTCGGCAAATCCATTTTCATCTGCTAAGAAGCCCGGATAATCGTTTGCCAAACGCTGCGAGACAACTTGTCGGTTTTGTTTGAACTCTTCGAATACAGGCGAAGAGTTATCGTCTCGTTGCCTAATAAACGTGGTGTTTACCGAGATGTAAGACATACTGAAGTTTCCGCTCTTTACTGGATTGAAACTTACGGGTGCTTGTTCGGTATTGTCCCATCTGAAGAATTCGCTAACACTTTCGGTGTAAGTACGCGTGGCGGTTAGGTCAATACGGAAGCCTTTAATTGGTTCTACCGTTGCCCGCAAATTCAGCGAACTAGATTGCGTCATTATAAGCGGATTGCTCTGTAAAGAATCCTGAGAAATCCACCCTCCTTGAGTGGCTTCTTCTCTAATATCGTATCCGGTTGCTACATCATCAAACGCGCGACTTTGCCATCCAAAAATGAAGGGTACAAATCCCGACATATTATTCATTCCTTGGTCAAGGCCAACATAATCCGTACGTGGGTTGTAACCAGGTAAAAGCGTTCCATTGTTTTCGGAATAGGTTACGTTAACAGACTTTACCATCATAATAAACGAAGCAACTCCTTCTCCCAGTTTCTTTCCAAAGTTGATTTTCGGTTTCCCGTTTTTGGTGGTGTCTGCTTCCGCCTTGCCTTTTCCTCCTTTGGAAGTCTGTCTTGCTGCTTGGGCTTTTCGGGCACTTGAGGAACGCCTTCGGTTCTGGTTTATCTTTTTGAGGAACGGAATTTTGTTGTAGAGTTGGGTGAGGTTAGCGTTCGCATTTATCTGCCAATTCTGTGAATTTTGAACGGTGTTCCCAAAATCTGCCTGATCCAAAGTTCCATCATCTTTTCGTTCAAGTGGAGCTGCCGTCCATGAGTAGTTTCCTGTATACGCTGCGGTTGCTGTTACCCAGCTGAGGATTGGGAATTTGTTAATTGGCAGTGTCCAGTTCACGGTTGTAGAATGGTTGTAATTAGTTGTTCGTCCCCCACGTAAAATGTTGTCCCAAATAGAATCGCGCATGCTTTCCCAATTGTCAAACTTCCGGTCAACAGCTCCTTCGGGTTCATCTACGCGTCCAAAGTTGAAGGCATCAAACTGAATTTTAATGGCTTTGGTCAAGTCGTAATTGAAGTGGTATTCTCGGTTCCATAAGAATGATTTCTGATACGTAGGTTCGATGATGATTCCTTCGTATGAAGTGGTGTTTCTCAATTCTTGCTCGGTATATTTCCTATCCATATCTGTTCGGAAACCGAGCCTGCCCGGGACATAGTTGAAGTTGAAATCCTTTATTGGTCTCCACCATCCTGAACGTAGCATGTTTCTAGACCACTTCTTGTAGCTTTCTTTTCGCTTGCCATACTTTTCTAGTTTGTCTTCCGCCTCCTTCATTACCTCACCCTTCACTTTGGCGCGCTTCAGACTGTCTACAATTGCTTTTTGCTCGGCATGTTTTTCTTTCTGTTTTTCTTTGGTAGCATCCACCATTTTATTCACCAAAGGCAGCTTAGAAAATGGCCTCACATTCTTTCCTTTGGGTGCGTAATCGTAGCTCATACCACCACGGTAAGTCCGTGTTTCATTGTATACGGTTCTAATGTCCCGCATGTATTGTTGGTTATAAGCATAATTAAAGGCAAAGTTGGAAACGCTCCACGGCATGGGTTTCCCTTTACCCGTTTTCTGCTTCCGGATGTCGGTGAAGTTCATACTTCTCCGCTTCATGTAGCCCTGGGCATTTCTACGAAGCGTGTCTCTTGCGCCTTCTGTTGCTAAATCTTCCAAGGAAGCTGCCATGGTAATATCCGGGTCGAGCGGATTGAATTCTGGTGTAGTGAAAGTCTCAGAAAAACCTAGATACATCGGAACGTTTACTCCCCATTTTGATGGGAAGAATTTACCAAGCGCAATTGTGGTTGAGAGGTCATAGCTAGCAATGTTTTCTCTTAAACGTTCGCTTGGCTTACTATCAAAAGCACCAAAGCCAAACTTAGAATAATTGGCAGCTGCCGAAATGTTTGCGAAGTCAGCTAATTTAATGTTTACCTGCCCCACAGTTGCCCAACCACCTTTGTTGTCAAAATCAGTTAGGCGGAGTTCGTTAACCCAAATTTCAACACATTTGCTAAGCCCGTCATCGCCATCATTTGGCCCTGTCTTTTTCGGGTTTCTAATTCCAATCATCATAGACTTGATGTTGGCTAAGTTGGGATTACCCTTTACGTAAATCTTGTTTTTAGGGCCATGCTGCGCTTCAAACCGTTTGGTAATGGAAACCTGAGGACTTGTAACTAATGCGCGGTTTCGTTCTTGCTTTGCTCTGGTGAGTTCTGCAAATTCAAGGTCAATATTATTTAGAATAGGCCAAACCTCGTATTCCCCTGTGGATCCTATAGGCGTTACAATTGCCGGAACTTCATATTCATAATAGTTGTTGTCGAAATCTGTTCCCAGACGAAGGAAAACCGAAACGTCATCATCATTCAAAATCTCATCGCCAATTGCTTCGGCATGGATAAACATTTTCAGCTTTTTGTATGAGCGAATGTCTAGTCCTGAATACTTAAAAGCAGCACGCGCATCGCCATCTGTTAACCCGCAGGTTTTCAGAAGTAAGGCTTGCTCATTCAGCTCTCTAAGGGAGGTGTTTCCATTAGGCGTTTGCTGACGATAAATACCTGGTGGTAGAATATAATTAACGGGGTCTTTTACGCCATTTTCTTCGATGTTTACTACCGAAATATCGAATGGAGCTCCACCCGATGGATCTCCTGGAACACCTTCTCCGGGTTCGCCCAAAGAGAATTGATATCGTCTCCATTCTCCTCTTACCAACTCAAGTCTTGCAAAACGCGTGACAATAGAGTCTTCAAAACCCTTAAAGAACATTCTCAAGTTCTGGATAGAACGGAAATCCTGAATATCTCCAACTGATTTATCCGG
>Ga0209632_10002988_pt1 | contig 15971 bp, 22 predicted proteins | sample COG_10_FD_184754 | JGI IMG/M metagenome (GOLD analysis project Ga0209632, IMG submission 184754) | Pelagic Microbial community sample from North Sea - COGITO 998_met_10 (SPAdes) (version 2) | ecosystem: Environmental > Aquatic > Marine > Neritic zone/Coastal water | place: Helgoland, sampling... | reverse complement strand
GAACCTCAGTGCTACGATGTCAACCATTCGCAAGACGGTTGAGGCATTCGGTAACTGGGAGGTTACTAAGGATGTTGCCCGAAACGGTGCTACGAAGTATGGCATCGTTCGACTTTCGTAGTCTTAAATAGATTCGGCTTTATGTCGGATTAAATTGGGGGGCAGAACGATTAAGTAAGTCCAGAGAGGCTCATCGTTCTGCCCCCCCTTTTTTTTGCCTATATACTACCATACATGATGAATTGACGAGGAGAATAATATCATGGCAGACGATAATTTTCAATTTCAAATCAACCAAGAGACTTCCACTCCTATGGGCGGGACGGAGTTGATTTATAATCGAGTTATGGATTCGCTTGACGATGAACTGAAGGATAATTTTGTTATTGTTCCTCAACGTGTTCGCGAAGAGCATGTGAACGATTCTCGTAAAAAAATTCTCTGGTTGCATGATCTCCCAGAAGACCCGGAATCTGAACATCTGAAGTATGAAGAAAACCGTAAGATGTTTGAAAAGTTTGTATTTCCGAGTAATTGGGCCCTGTGGGATTTTCATCAAAAGTTGGGTGTTCCTTTAGAGGATTCGGTTGTTATTCCGAATTGCATTGAACCAATCCCTGTTCATGAAAAGCCCAAGAGTGATAAGAAAAAGATCATTTATTTTTCTACTCCGCATCGTGGATTGAATCTTCTGGAGTCTGTGATTCGAGTGATGGAAGATGCTCGTAATGATTTTGAGGTTGATGTTTATTCCAGCTTTAAACTATACGGTCGCGATGAGCAGGATGAGATGCCTGAGTTTAAAGAACTGTATGGTCGATTAGGCGAGCTAAAGTCCGTCAACTATCACGGTACTGTCTCGAATGACGAAATCCGAAAAGCACTGACCGAGACTCACATTCTCGCATACCCTAGTACATATCTTGAAACGTCTTGTTTGGTGGCAATCGAAGCAATGGCAGCAGGTTGTATGACGGTTGTTCCTAATTGGGGCGCTCTCCCCGAGACGTGTGCATCATTTGCAACAATGTACGCATATAATCCGAGTCCACAGCAGCACGCTGCTGTTCATTATCACTACCTTTGCAGCGCATTGAATAATTTTTGGAATGACACTACTCAGAGTTTGTTGACGATGCAGACTGCGTATTACAATTATTTTTATAGCATGGATATGTGTTCCTTTAAGTGGAACAGTTTGCTGAGAGGATTGATGTAGATGAGAGCGTTAGTAACGGGTGGTGCCGGGTTTATCGGAAGCAATCTGGTGGACCAATTGATTGATGATGGGAACGATGTTTTCATTTTTGATGATCTGTCCTCTGGAAAATCTGAAAATATTAATCCAAAAGCATGGTTTGATTATCAGGTAGATATTGCTGACGTGTCTCCTTATGTTATATCATGGATGAACAAATTTGTTTCTGATAATAAAATTGATGTCATCTTTCACCTTGCTGCAAAGGCAAGAGTTCAGCCATCAATCGAAGATCCGATTACATTTAATAATACAAATGTTACTGGAACTTTGAACTTATTAAAGGCTGCTGTTGATGCGAAGGTGGATCGTTTTGTGTTTACTTCTTCATCATCCGTTTATGGGAATGTTCAAATTACACCAACGGATGAGTATCATATCGCAGATCCATTGAGTCCATATGGCGCACAGAAATTAATTGGTGAAGTTTACTGTAAACAGTTTTATCGAACATACGGTTTAAGATCAACATGCCTTCGATATTTCAATGTGTATGGTGAGCGACAATTGCTTGAGGGTGCATATTCTCTGGTCATGGGAAAGTTCGTTCAGCAGAGATTGAATGGGGAGCCCATGACAATTCGTGGAGATGGTGAACAGCGCAGAGACTTTACTTATGTTGGTGATGTATCAAGGGCAAACATTCTCGCGGCTCTATCAGAAAATCCACTGGCAAGCGAAGGAACTCCCATCAATATTGGCAATGGGGATAATCGTTCTGTGAATGAGATTGCAGATATGATTGGTGGTGATCGTATCAATGTTGATGCTGTTCTGGAACCCAGAGAAACTTTATCAGACAATAATAGAGCCTTGAATTTTCTTGATTGGGTTCCTCGTGGTGATATTGAAACTTGGATTCAAGGCTATAAAAAGGAAGTTGGATTATGATTGATAAACTCGCAGTATATGTTCTCACATACCATAATCATTCTCAACAACATTTGGAGAGATGTTTTTGGTCTATTGATAATCAGCCTTCGGAGTTGAGCTATGATGTAATTGTGAATTACAACTCAACTAAGCCTGAACTATTTGAGCCGTTGAAGGAATTTGTTCCTGAAGAATATGATCTCATCAAAACGGAAAGTGATGGGTTTACTGGGAAGGGCACAAATTCTTGTCTTGATCATTATCTAGAAAATTATGAAGATAATGGGTGGACGCACATGTGTGTCATTGATGGGGATGATTATTATTATCCAATGGCATTTGATCTTTTGAATGAAATTGAAGAGAAGTCGAGCTTTGACTATCTCAGTGGGATGGCTCATCATATAGATTCGTTGCGCCCGCTTCCGCCCCATCGAGATGACCCAAGGAAAGTTTATCCGTATCAACCCAAGCGTTGGTTGTGGTCTTTCGTTGACAACCGGATTCCAGTATATCCTTATGTTTTTTGGAATGGTGAGCAGATCCCCGGCGGCGAAGTGACTCTATGTATGTCTACGAAAGCAGTTCAGTCGGGTCTTCGTTCCCTTGAAGGGGAGAATCGAGTTGATGATTACTTCTTTATGCTGAAAGGTATTGTAGCCCATATTAATAAAGAGATTAATTTTGTGAGTACGGACTGTAATGATATCTACGTTTATGATTGTACACAAGACAGTATCACTCGTGGAACTGATGATTTTGATGAAGAGCGTGGATGGCCCTTTGATAAGAATGGTCTAGTGTATTCCGAAGTGAACAAAGAAGAGTATAAGACTCTTGCAGGAATCACTAGACAGCATCTTCCCTATGTGACCATGCCTCAAGTGTGGACTCATGAATTAAAGTGTCAGTTCGTTGCCGGGAATGAAATTGCATGAACACTCATTTTAAAATAATTATACCCGTATACAATGCAGAGGCATATATTAAAAATGCCCTGATCAGTGTGCTGAATCAAGATTATGAAAACTACGAAGTTTATATTGTTGATGACTGTTCAACGGACAAGACCCCCGATGTTATTCATGATTTCATTTATGAATATACCCTTGATGATATTTTTAATTTGAGGGTCAATGAGACGAGACAATATGCGCTTCAGAATTTATATGAAATGATTCAAACTTCAAAATGGGTTGATGACCTTGCAGACGATGATGTGTTTATCACTCTTGATGGTGATGACTGGCTTTCAAATTCGCATGTGCTGTCACGATTAAATGAATTATATCAAGATCCTGATTGTTGGCTGACTTACGGAAGCTATCAGGTGTACCCATCCGGTCACGATTCTAGTTTTCATGTAGACGAATATCCAAAAGATATCATCGAGTCGGGAGACTTTAGAAAAGATCCGAAGTGGAGAGCAAGTCATCTTCGGACATTCAAAGCGAAGTTAGCAAAACGCTTGACTAAGGATGATCTATCTGACGAGGATGGAAACTTCTATCGCTATGCGTATGATCAGGCTTTGATGTTTCCGATGATGGAAATGGCGTGTGAACGAATTCGGTTTGTTTCAGATATCCTATATATCTACAACGACGAAAATCCAATGAACGTTCATAAGGTTGAACCTGAAGAGCAAATTGAAATGGCATATCGTGTTCGTAATAATCATGAGAAGAAAGATCGACTGTGAATATTTTATTTGATAATGTGGATTGGAATTCGACTGCTGGGCCGCATTGGTTTGGTAGAAAACTGGCAAATCATCTTCACAAAAATGGTCATAACATTAATGGAACATCGCTTGCTGAATATCAGGCTCAATTGTCTATTGTCATTGCATCACAGAGACATCATGGTTTGCCTTTGATTCAGAGGCTAGATGGCATCTATTATGATACACTCAAAAACTATGTTGAATTAAATGCTCCGATCAAGGCAACATATGATATTGCTGATGGTGTGGTATTTCAGTCTGGGTGGAGTAAGATGTTGGTCGAGTCTCAATTTGGTCCTGCAAAGAATAGCACGATCATACACAATGGTGCAGATGTAGATACTATACAAAATACTGATCCCGCAACGGGACTTGAGAATTATGATCAGGTTTGGTCGTGTGCTTCTAGTTGGTTCTACGAGGATGGCTCTCAGAGATATATCAAGAGACTTGGCGAAAACATTCGATACTTTCAGGAACATTCGGGAGAGAATGATATTCTTTGTGTCGCTGGAGATGTGAAAGATTTTACCAGCCCCGATCCAATGAAGATTGTTTTTGTTGGAGAGTTGGACATACCTTCATTGTATTCTTTGTATCGAGCTTCTGATTATTTCATTCACCTCGGCAGATTTGATAATTGTCCAAATGTTGTGGTAGATGCTCGCGCTGCGGGATGTCATATTATCTGTAGTTCTCTTGGCGGAACTGTTGAAGTCGCTGGTTCCGATTCGACTGTAATTGTTGAGGATGATTGGGATTTTGTTGCATTTGAATGCAACGTTGAATCTACACTAGACTTTAATCGAGTTGATTTGTCTCCGGCTAAAGGAAAAGACATTTCGATGGATTATGTGGCGGATAAGTATTTGGATTATTTTAAGGAGATTTATAATGGCACATCAAGAACAAATTAATTTCTGTTTATATGTAAAAGAAAAATATCCTACGTTTTTTAATAATAAGAAAGTTTTGGATGTAGGGTCGGGTGATATAAATGGTAATAATAGGTATCTTTTTGAGGATTGTGATTACTTTGGATGTGATGTAGTAGAAACTAATAATGTTACAAATGTTGGGTTTTGTCACGAACTGCCTTTTGCCGATGAAACTTTCGATGTTGTAATTTCTACAGAGTGTTTTGAGCATGATATGTTTTGGACAGCATCACTTAGAAAGATATTTCAGATGCTTAAAGTTGGTGGATTATTTTTCTTTTCTTGTGCTACAACAGGAAGACCAGAACACGGAACTCTTCGTTCAAGAACAGGAAGTTCTAATACCACGAAGTTGGGGATTGATTATTATGGAAATTTAACTTCCGAAGATGTTGATATGGTTTTGCACGTTAATAGTACATTTGAAAATCCAGAGTTTATGTTAAATCCAATGGCTGGTCGTGGACAATCTGAAGATTTGTATTTTTCTGGGATAAAGAAAGTGGAGGATATTTATTATGATTTCTCCTAAAATTGACATAATAATTCCTACTTTTAAGTCTAAAGATATAACATTACTTGCACTTAAATCTTTTTTAAAATTTAATGATTATTTTAATTTTAAATATATTGTTGTAGAAAATTCTAATGACGAATCATATAAGAATGATGTGCTGTCTTTATCTGATGATATTACTTGGATTCAAAATCCAATATCTGAAGTTGGTTCTTTTGCGAATGCGAATGGATTACATAAAGGTTTGGATTCTTCGAGTGGTGATTTTGTATTCCTGTGTCATAATGATGTAATGGCTGTTAATAACGATTGGATGAAATTTTTATTTGATAAAATTGATAAGGGGGGTTATAGTGTTGTTGGATTTCGTAGAGATCCCGGTAGGATAAACGCTATTCATGCTTCGGGTATATTGGCTGAAAGAAAACTATCTAAAAGTCTATCACTATATCCTGTTGGAAATGGGTCATATATGGATGTGACCGATTCGTTGACAAAATATTGTGTGGACAACGGATTGAATCACTATTCCTGTAGGAACACTTTTAACAATACAATTTTAGAAAGTGATTTGAAATACCCTTTTGGTGATTTACAGAATATTGATCGCGCTGTATCTGACGATGGTGTTGTTTTGTATTTACATATGGGAAGAGGGACTCCAAAAACACACAAAACATATCAAAAACCAAATAGAATCGGTGTGAAAGAATGGATTGAATTAGGGGGAAGTTTGTTATGATTAGTTTGGATGTTTTGCTTAACGAAGTACCAGATAAAAGTGTATATAAATCGACTGCTACAAACAAACTAAAAGCAGAGATTCATAATATGATTGTAGAAAATGATCATAAATGTGTTTTAGAGTTTGGTACAAATACTGGATCTAGTTCGGTGATCATGTCACATGCTTGTTTCTCTGTTGAAGATTCTGTTTTATATTCGATTGACAACTCCTCCGATATGTTATACAAAGCAGAGTCTCTACATGAAAAATATGGTCTTAGAAATTGGGTTGAATTTATAAGAATGAATCTTTACGATAATCATGATATTAGTTGGTCTATATTAGAAAACCTTTCTGTGACATTTGCTTTTGTTGATGCAGTTCATGACTATGAAAACGTCCTTTCTGATGTAACGAATATCAAAAGAATGTATGGTGACATAGATATTTGTCTTCATGATTATGGTCTAATTAATGGCGGCGTAAAGAGAGTTGCCAAAGAGTTTACTATAAAAAAATTCATGGGAGAAAAAGATAACTGGAATCCATTGGGTGCAAGTGTTGATGATTGGGAAGCGGTTTTGATATGATGAAATTTTCATTTAATAGAAAAGTTGTAAACGGTTCTTGGGGCGGTGGAAATCTTTTCGTCAAGTCTATGTCGGAATATCTTATTTCTATGGGACATAGAGTTTCGTTTGATCTTGAAGATAATATTGACATTATTTTCTTGATAGACCCCAAATCAGTTGATTCTACCTTTGGATATTCTGTTGAAGATATAATTGATTACGGTGAAAAAAATCCAGATACAAAGATTGTTCACAGGATTAATGAATGTGATTTGAGAAAAGGTACAAATTTTATAGATTCGCTTTTGTTACAAGTTAATCCCATAGTAGACCATACAATTTTTATCAGTAGGTGGTTGGCTGATTATTTTTTGGAAAGGGGTTTTGATAGAGAATATAGCATTGTTTATAACGGTTGTGATTCTTCTCATTTTTATCCGAAAAAGTTTGTTGAGATTGATAAAAGTGAGCCTGTTAAAATCGTAACTCATCATTGGTCTGATAATTGGATGAAAGGTTTTGATATATACAAAGCAATAGATCATCTTAATAGAACGGATATAGAATTTACTTATATTGGTAGATACAATAATCAGTATCAACCAAGTAATACTAACTTAATCTCTCCAATAAGTGGAAAAATTTTAGGAGATGAATTGAGGAAGCATGATTTGTATGTTACTGCTTCTCGCTTTGAACCTTGTGGTATGCATCATATTGAGGGTTCATCTTCTGGTCTACCTGTCTTATATCATCGAGATGGTGGTGGTATAAATGAACTATGTGTAAATCATGGTGTTGAATTTTTTGATATAGACACATTTTTGTCAGGACTTCTTCGTATTGTTGATAATTACAGAGAATACGTTGAGAGTATAGATTATGATTATTTATCTTCTCATAGAATGTGTGCGGAGTATTATAAGGAAATAATGTCAAATGTTATGTGAAGACGAAATGAAAAAATTATTAATTAAAAATAATGGTTCTCAAATGACTGAAGAAGAATATAGATATATTTCTGGGTTTGTTGGGGATAAAAGTTTTTTAGTTTTTGGTACAGGAAATGATTCAGATTTTTGGAGAACGTGTAATTCAAATGGAATTGTTCGATTTTTAGAGAATGATTCCAGGTGGATTGATAAAGAATGTGATGATGTTTATCAGATAGAATATACAAGAAGAATTGGTGATCATTTAAATTTGTTGAATGAATTTAGGGGCGGAACCTATGAAAATTTGAGAATTTCAATTCCGAAAGAAATTAGACAAATTGAATGGGATGCTATATTAGTAGATGCTCCGAATGGAAACAGTAGTGGAAGTATTGGTCGTATGCAAAGCATTTTTATGGCTTACGAACTTTCAAATGAAAGTACGGAAATATTTGTTCATGATTGTCAAAGGGCAGTTGAAGATTTATATACAAGAGAAATATTTGATATAGTTAAACAGATTAATACGCCGCGATCAACAATATTAAGACATTGTAAAAGAAAAAGAAAGGAATAACTCAATGACGAAAATTTTAAATCATAATGAAACTTTGAAATATGTTCTTGAAAACAGATGTAGTGTTTCTCGGTTTGGGGATGGACCAATCGTTTGGTTTCGTGAAGGCACAGGAATAAATCATCCAACGGGACATCAAAAATATAGTAGACAAATAGAGGATGATGTTTATAGAGTTTTTTTTGAGGGATCGAAAAGAGACAATCATTTGTTGTGTGTATATCCAGTTGTTACTGAAGAGGATTTAGAAAAAAGTAAAGAGTATTCTATCGACAACAATCCAAACATTTCAAAGGAATCTTTACATAATAAAATGGTTCTGAGAGATAGGCTTCACAAATCACTCAATGAAATTATTGATTCTCTTGAAATCAAGCCAAAGGTTTTGGGTAGTTCGTCTTATAATCACTATCGGTATCCATTTGACGATTCTATAGATGGAATCGGTTATATTAGAATGTTTGCGAAAGTTTTTGAGAATAGGAATGTGATTTATGTTTCTGGGACTGGTCCTTTTATAAATCTTTACGACAATCAAAGTGATTGCCCTATATTAAGGGAAGAATATTTTAAATTAGCAAAGTCAGTTTCTATTATCAAGACACCCAAGCATGATGCGTATGAGTCGTATGACAGTATTTTTGATGAATGTTTATCTAAAGCAGAAGAGTTTGATTGCCCAGAAGATGTATTGTTCCATTTAAGTTTTGGTCCTGCTGCGGCAATAATGGCATTAGACCTTTCTGATGAGGGGTATCAGTCTTTGGATATGGGAACATATTATCTTTTGGAAAAGATGAAAGCGGGGATGGTTTGATGGATGAGTTGACTCGATTGGCTGACAAATACGGGACAGATAAGGGAAGTGTATATCATAGGTATACTTCATTTTATGATGAAGTCTTGTCTCCGATAAAAAATGATAAATTGAAATTTGTCGAAATTGGCGTTTGGTTTGGTGAATCTATTAAAATGTGGAGGGACTATTTACCGAATTCAACAATCTATGCTCTTGATTATGTAGAAAGTAATGCAACTTCAAAACATTCAAAAGGACCGGGATTAAAACATGCTTATAACTTAGACAGGGTAACTCCTTGCATAGTTGATCAGTCAAGTAGGTCGGATATTGCGCGATTTGTTGAACTGTATGGCAATTCGTTTGATGTGATTTTAGATGATGGTGGTCATCTAATGAACCAACAACAAATATCATTTGGCACATTTTTCCCTCATGTTTCTCCGGGGGGAATGTATATTCTGGAGGATCTTCATACATCTCTCGATCATTCTAAAAATTTTGAAACCAGTACGATTGAAGTCATTCGTAGTTTAGAAAAAAATAATACTGTGGGAGTTACAGCAATTTATATGACAGAAGAGGAAATTCAATACATAGAAGAAAACGTCGAAAGCGTTCATCTTTTTTCTGGAAATGGTAGTTCTTGGACATCTGTGATTATGAAAAAATGATGAATATAAAAGATCAAGCAAGAGATTTCTATTTGAATAATTATGATATAGGAGTTTTTGATACCACCACTCCAACATATAATATCTATATGAATTATTTGAAAGGCATATATGACGAAAATTTAAAAGATGGTTTTTTCTTGAAAGAAAAATATCCATACTCTAAAGATTTAAGACCTCTTGCGTTTGAGTATGATGATTCATTCATTGATATTCTTTTTGAGAATGGGATCGACAAATATATTTCTGATGTAATTGGTGTCAATATGCAGTTGTCTCATATTCAGGTCCGCCTCGCGCGTCCATATCCAGATGGAAATTCAAGTTATCAGGAATGGCACCGGGACACACATTTTTATGATGGAAATTTTAGTGGATCATTTCCTCCCGCGATAAAGATTATTTTTTATCCTAATTTTGAAAATGAAACCGAACCAGTTTTATCTTGTGTTCCGAATAGTGCAACAACCATGTACTATGATCAAAAAACGGATCATTCGCAAATTACGGAAGAGAGAATAAAGACAATAAAAAATTCAAATGATGAATTCTTTATCTTTAATACTTCTATGTTGCACTCTACGTTGCCTGTGAGAGAAAAGAATTTGAGGATTATATATATTTTTAACTATGAGCATTCACTTGATATTCCTGCAAGGAGATGTCAAGAAATTTGGAGGAGCAAATTATCATGAAAAAAGTGGGAATTGTTGGTGCCGGGAAACGGTATCTTGAATACTATAAAGATGTGATTGGCGCATTGGATTTGAATATTGTGGGGTTCGTAACTAGGTCTGGCAAACTTTCAGATGAGGTTGGAGACTATCCCGTCTTTGATACAATGAAGGCGATGATTGAATACGATGAGCCTGACTTTTTTATCTCTGTTGTTCCTCACCAAGCCACTCCTTCTATTATTGCAGAAGCCTGTTCTTTGGAATGTGATCTTCTTGTAGAAACACCAGTTGGTCGGTCAGTAGATTCCAAACAGGTCTTGGAAAAAGTTTGGGAGTCTGCAATACTGACCGGAGTTGTTGAACAGTGGCCTTTTCTTCCGATGGAGTGCTTTAAAAAGAAATTTATTGATGCAGGATTTCTTGGCGATGTTCATATGGTGGAGAATGATCATAGGTCATATAATTATCATGGCATGGCTCAACTGAGAAACTATATTGACAAAGATTCAGACGTTTCTGAGATTGTTGCCTCGCTTCATGAAAATTATCCGTTGAATGGAAGGGATGATTATTGGAATATTGTTTTGGCAAAATTTGACAATGGTAAGACTCTTTTGTTCAAGAATTCTGATTTAGGCAAGAGGGAATTCGCAAAGGGGGTTCGTGGAAAGTTGGTCCTTCGGGTATATGGAAGCAAGGGTACAATTATATCCGGTTGTCTTTTGGATGACCCGATTGAAACATTTAGTATTCTTTGGGAAGATGGCGAAAAGTATGATTTGAAAATTGATGTAGAATACAAAAATGATACAGTAAGCAGAATAAGTACGGTTATGCCAGATGGTTCTATATTTAGTTGGGAGAATGCCTTTAGTGATCATCCATTTAATGAGATGCAGATAGCAATTGCTCAACATGTTGAGGGGATGATCAATGAGAAAATATTGTGGACATTAAATGACGGGTTCAAAGATATGAGTCTTGGGAATTCGAGTTGGGTATAGAATGAAAATATATGTACACGCTCCCGGTGAAAACTGGATACTCGATAGATACAAACAGGAATGGGATCAATATTGCATTTCAAATTCTACACAGAATCCAGAAGACGCTGATATTATCTGGTTGCTTGATGGATACACTTGGGATAGGATTGATCCGAACATATTGCGTTCTAAATTTGTGGTTAATACAATCACTCACATAGCTCCTGAGAAATTTGATCGGGCAGCATTTGATAGAAAGGATCAGTTTGTCGATCACTATCACGCGATGTCGGTGAAGAGTGCCAATGATGCTAGGCAGTATACGCCGAAGCCGATTATGCCTTTGCAATTTTGGGTCAACGAAAACATTTGGAATATCTCTTCTCATACAACTGATGTGTTAAGACGCAAGTACAATCTTCCCGACGAGAAAAAGGTTTTGGTTGGGTCGTTTCAAAGAGACACTGAGGGGCACGATTTGGTGTCCCCCAAACTTGTGAAGGGTCCAGATTTGTTCTGCGATTATATGGAACGGATGCAGGATTCTATTGGAAAAAACCTTGAAGTTGTTTTGGCTGGATGGAGAAGGCAGTATGTGATGAAGAGACTGGATGCAGCCGGGATCAGGTATCATTATTTTGAGCTTTGTGATTTCGAGACTCTTAATGAATTGTATAATTGTATTGACCTGTATGTGGTATCTTCAAGAATAGAAGGGGGCCCACAAGCCGTTCCAGAATGTGCAATCACGAGGACTCCGATAATCTCCACAGATGTTGGTCTTGCTCCAGAGATATTGGCACCGGAGTCTGTCAATAATGATTTGGGTTTAGCAATGCCAAATGTAGACTTTGCTCATGATAAGGTTCAGGAGTACACAATCGAGAATCATATGCAGAAGTTTATTGATTTCTTTAATCGGATTTATATTTAACTATCTTTTACATATATGTCCAATTTCAATATAATCAGAGATAAAAACTTTTTTTCGATTATTTTTGGATTGGGTGTTGACAGCCACGCTCAGAGTGCTATACTCTATAGACGCTGGGAAGAACACCCCGAACTGAAAGGTATACGCAAATGGCACGCAAGGCATCGAAGATTCCGAAGGCATATGAGCTTCAGGGATCGGAGCCCGACTGGGACGATCAGTACGACCTTAAAGACGAGGATCTGAACTCTCGTTTTGGTAATGCTCTCAACTGGTACAATTACAACTATTCCAATAATAATGCTCAGGACTTTCTATCAAAGTATGTTAGTTCAAAGAATGATGCTGCTGCGATCTCTGCGCTCGACGCATCTTCTATCAAGACGACTTATGGTTTTGTTGCGAAGATGGCATCGAACGGTCTTGAGTTTCCCTCTGTCCTTGAGCGATACAAGATCAAGTTGGATGAGTATGTTGCCAAGTTGATTGTCGATGGCAATGAGGCTCTTGGAAAGAAGCAGGCAAAGAAGCAGGCAAAAAGTTCTGCTCCTGTTGTTTCTATTCAAGAACGCACACGCAATGCTGCGAGTGAACACATTGGTCACATCGAAGGTGAGCTTGATGATTTCATTGAGTCGAACTGCAAGAGCAAGTTCAGCACTTTTGATTATCTTCAGCAGGCTGAAATTAAGGGTGGTTATATGAAGTATTTCATTGACCACTTTCAGCCGATCTACGAAGAATTGCAGGAAGCACTTCGTGGAGAGGATGAGCAATTGGTTGAAGGTTATGCTTTTCTGACCAAGCCTCGTAAGCGTAAGCTGATTGCTTTTCTTGCGAACATCATCAACGATTGTCGCGAATGGCAGAAGCAGAGTCGAGGAAAGCGCAAGGCTCGCAAGCGCAAGGTCAAGTCACCGAAGGATCTTGTGAAGTCATTGAACTTCAAGAAGTCTGACGAAGACTTTGGTATTGAGAGTGTTAAGTCTTCTGATATCATTGGTGCAACTCAGGTCTGGGTGTTTGATACCAAAACGCGATTCATGCACAAGTATATTTCTGATATTGGTATGTCTGTGAAGGGAAGCACACTCAAAGAGTTTGATGCTGATCAGTCATTCAAGAAGAAGATTCGTGAATCGTATTGTAAGAAGGTTCTTGATGATGTGGTGAACGGTGGCAAGGTTAAGTTGAAAAAGTCCCTTGTGAATATTGCAGCCAAGGAGGTTGCAGTCACCGGGCGTATTGGTAACGAGATGGTGATTGTGAGGATTGTGAAATGATTGAATGGATTTTGATTATGTTTGTTCCGATTCTGTTTTGGATCGGTAATAGTTTGGCGAATATTTCCATTGGTATCAAGGTTCTGGAAACCCGAGTAAAGGATCTCAAGTGAACATCTTTTATCTAGACTCTGACCCATACGTTGCTGCTGAAATGAGTTGCGACAAACATGTGGTCAAGATGATTCTTGAAAGCGCGCAGATGCTCTGCACTGCTCATCGAGAGTTGGACAATGATAATGTGCCTCAAAACTTTTACAAGAAAGCACATCTGAATCATCCAAGCACGATCTGGACACGATCAAGTGCAGCCAATTATTCTTGGCTATACGATCATTTTGTGGGTCTTTGTTATGAGTATACTCATCGCTATGGCAAAACTCATATGTCCGATTCAAAGCTGCGTGATGATCTTGGCTGGCTTCCAAAAAACATTAGAACGGGAAATTTCAGTGAACCTCCTCAATGTATGCCGGATGAGTATAAGTGTGATGATTCTGTTACAGCATATCGAAATTACTACATGGGTGACAAGGCTTACTTTGCCGAGTGGTCAAAGCGAGACAAGCCCGATTGGTGGAATGTATAATGGCTAAGTTTTTTGCTTATCTTATAGGATGGTCAATACAAATCTTAATATTGGCTGGATTTTTTTACTTGTTCATGTTTATAAATGATACCATTGAAGAGCAAGTTGCCATGTTACTTCAAACTCTTCAATGGTATCATTAGTGAAGGTTGTTTATGATCGAATGTGTTCGTTGTGAAGAAGAAGTGGACCCGAGACGTTCTGCTCTTGGGTACAAGACGTGCTTGGATTGTGGTGCGGTTGATGCAAATCGCGAAGCAAGACAGAAAGCAAGACGAGTCGCGCCTGCGTTTAACAAAGGCGCATATCAGTATATTACGAGTCGAACAATGGCTCGCGATATCGGGAGATAGAAATGCCCATCCTAGTTGACTTCAATCAAGTTGCAATATCCAATCTGATGATCAATCTCAAGATGAATCAGTTGGAGACTGTAGATGAAGATATGCTTCGTCATATGATCCTCAATTCATTACGGTTTAACCGAAGCAAATTTACAGAGGAGTATGGTGAGCTTATCATTTGTTGTGACGGCCGTAATACTTGGCGGCGGGAAGTTTTTCCTTACTATAAGCGCAATCGAAAGAAGACCCGCGCTGCATCTGGATACGATTGGAATCACATCTTTGAAACCCTAAATAAAATTAGACAAGAACTTGATGAACAAATGCCCTACAAGGTGGTTCATCTTGAAAAAGCTGAAGCAGACGACATTATTGCTGTTTTGGCAAAACGCTGGTCGAAGGACGAAAAGGTTTTAATTTTGTCTGGCGATAAGGATTTCATGCAATTACAAAAATACGATAACGTAAAACAATATTCTCCTGTTCAAAAGAAATTTCTCCGGGTTGATAATCCAAAAGAATTTTTGTTTGAGCATATTGTTCGTGGTGATACGAGTGACGGTATTCCAAATTGTCTGAGCAAAGATTCAACATTTGTGTCTGGAGATCGTCAGACTCCAATCACAAAGAAGAGGGTCGCTGAATGGATGCAGAAGGGTAAGGTTGATTATAAGAACGGTGATGTCGGGTTTGATCGGAATCAGCGTTTGATTGACTTTGAATATATTCCCGAAGATTTGGTGGATGATATTGTGCGGGTTTTCGATGAAGCTCTAGAGATTCCCCGCCAATTCGTATTTCCTTATTTTGTAGACAAGCGGCTTTCTTCTTTAATGGAATATATTACGGAGTTTTAATGTAAAAATGGGTAGAACAAATCGGGATCGTGTTAAGAATAGGCATTTGGATGATGATGATGATTATGCATATCGACGAGAGTCTAAGAAAAAGCAAAAGAAGAACCGCCGCACCGCAGAGAAGAATTTAGTAGATGCTGTTCTTTCAGGTGAATATGATGAATATGAATTTGAAGAAGAATTTTCTTCTGATCCTTGAGCGCGGGATGGTTAAATACGTTAAGCGCCGATGGGCTACCATCCCAACCCACTAAACTATGAAAATGAGGAGGTTCGCGATTATGATATTTCGCGAGTACGGTTGAATGTATTAGCAACTTAATTTAATAACCTTAACAAATCCATTTTTTGATGGCGGCTACTGGGTCCGATAGGGGAAGTTGTGCTAAGTCCTGTGTAATGTGCCAAGCGCACGAAGACCACCGGCAACAACCCCCCCGCTTAATTTTAGTATAATGGGTTAATAAAATTGGATGGAATGATCGGGGGCAGCGAACACAACTTACTTGTTCGTGCAAGGGGATAACTTATTTCCCCGGTCCCCGATTTTATTATAGATGGATATTAATAGTATGAGTGGTGTATTAAACAAACCTTACGATTTACAGATATCAAGAGCCTGGCCGTGGCCTCCAGATAATGGTGATGATTATGTTGATGAGTGGTTAAATTCTCTAGAGGGACCGTCTTTGAATATATTAGTCG
>Ga0209632_10002987_pt1 | contig 15975 bp, 5 predicted proteins | sample COG_10_FD_184754 | JGI IMG/M metagenome (GOLD analysis project Ga0209632, IMG submission 184754) | Pelagic Microbial community sample from North Sea - COGITO 998_met_10 (SPAdes) (version 2) | ecosystem: Environmental > Aquatic > Marine > Neritic zone/Coastal water | place: Helgoland, sampling... | reverse complement strand
TTGTTAAAACTTATCTGTATAAAGAGACTCTCCTCCGGAAGCATAAGATCTGTTACATGAAGATGGTTTCTTTTTGCAGTTGTTATTTTCCTATAAATATTAGCTATTAGATTCTTTACAATATCAGATTTAGAGTCCATATTTTTTTAATGGTTCTTTTTGAATTACTTATTTTATATAGTATGTATTTTTATTCAATTTTTGTAATAAATTACTATATTCTACAACAAATACGCTGTTTTAATTAGAAAAAAGTAAATATAAAAATATAGTAATTAAATTTTTGTTATATTTTTATATTTTTTATTATTTTTATTTAAATAATTTGTTATTATTTATAATCTATAATACAGAATAAAACAAAACAAAACAAAAATAAAACAATCGCAAACAATGACTTATAAAATAAACGAATTATATGAAACTATTTTAGATAATGGAATATTTGAATTTGAATCGCATACTTTAAAAAATAGTATTAAAACAGAATATTATTTTAATAGTAAAAAGATTTATTCTAATGTAAATATTGTAAATCATATAACAGATATTATTGTAAATAAAATAGAGAGATTAGATATAGATTATAAACATATTGTTGGAGTTCCATATGGAGCACTTCCTATATCAAGTGTAGTAAGTAATAAATTAGACACACCATTATTATTTGTAAGAAAAGAACCTAAAACACACGGAATTAAAAAAATAATCGAAGGAACATATCAATTCGGCGATGAAGTTATTTTAATAGAAGATGTTTTAACAACAGGTTCTAGTATTCTGGAAACAGTTGCTCATTTAGAAAATAGAGGTGTTATTATATCTGCTATTATATTAATATTTGATAGAGAAACAGGAGCATTAGATGATTTAAAAGAAATATTAAATATACCAATTGAAACTGTGTTTAAAATAAGTAAGTTCATTAATTATTATTCTGTAAATCAATTATTAAATGAATTTGAACTTGGTAAATTAATTAGTAGTATATCTACGGATAGAAAAAATTATATAAATTTAAAAGAAGAATTAGAATTGAATAAAAAGGAAAGTGATGATTATTTAGTAACAGTGAAACACTATGATTATATTTTTAAAAATAAGTTATCTTTATTATTAATGGGATTAGTCATTAAAAAAAAAACGAATTTATGTCTATCATTAGATGTTACTAAATGGGAAGATGGTAAAGTAATTTTAGATATGGCAGGTCCTTATATTTGTATGGTAAAATTACATTGTGATTTATTAACTGATATTGATTGTATTGATACATTTATAAAAGAATTGAAAGATTTAGCAAGAAAGCATAAATTTTTAATAATGGAAGATAGTAAGATAGGAGATGTTGATAAAATAACATATAAAAAATTAACAGAAGGATTTTATAAGATGCATGAATGGGCTAATTTTGTAACAGTTCATGGTTTAAATGCTATGGGATGTTATGATTATATGTGCGATGCAAATATTAAATTGGGAAAGACAGAAGATAAAAAAGAAGATAAAAAAGAAGATAAAATAAAGGAAATAAATGATGCTATAAATGAAAAAGATGTTGAAGATGTTGAAGATGTTGAAGATATTGAAGATGTATCACACTATTTTAATCATTTATGTATGGTAAGCGATATGAATCAAACTGATAATCTATTTACTTCTAATTATAAAGAAGGTTGTATAGAACTTTTAAATAATAATAAGCATTTTTCAGAATGTGTAATAAGTCAAAATGGAACTAAAATTAAAGATAGAATTAAATTAACTCCTGGGGTTCATTTATTAGAGAACGAAATTATTAAAACGCGAAAATATAGAAGTATTAAAACAGCAGTAATGGAAGAAAAGAATCATATTGTAATTGTAGGTTCTGCTATGATTGATTTTTACTATAAACTTCTTGATGAACAAAATGGTAAAAGAGAAGACTTAAAAGAAGACTTAAAAGAAGACTTAAAAGAAAAGTATGCGAATTTCATAATAAATTATAGAAATATAGGATGGTATTATTTTGAAAAGGAATATGTAGAATTAATTAATAAATTTAATGAAAGTAGTTATAAAATTCTTAATATATTTAATTCGGTATTTGCCTTATCAGAATTGGAACAAAATTTAATAAAAAGAGATACAAAATATAATGATGATGTGAAACATATAGTATTACGAGAACATGATTTATTTATAAAGAATAACAATTTAAATAATCAAGCAAATGAGTTGCAAATACAAAGAAAGGAGTTTTTATATTGTCAAGTAGTATGTTATGTTTTATTTACTATGATAACAATTTGTGTCAATTATAATGATATAATTCATTATATTATATCTTAAATACGTATATTTTTATTTTTTATTATTTTAATAAAGTATATTATTTCATTTTTTAAATTTTTTTTAATTTGTTATATTTTATTAATAGAAATATATATTGTATATAGTTATATAAGTTGTAACTATATTTTTATAGATAATTTTAATAAATATAAATAAATATAAATAAAAATATAAAAATGAAGAAAATGAAGAAAACAACAAAAAAAAACAGAATACAAAACAGAATACAAAAAAAAACAAGAAAACGCAACAATAAAAAAAATACTCATACTAACAATAGAAAAAAAACAATGAAAGGGGGTAAAAGAGGTAAAGTAGGTATATTTAAGCGTAAAAAAAGTAGTAAAGGTAAAGCAAGTAGTAAAGGTAAAGCAAGTAGAGAAAAACAAACACAAAAGAGTGCAAAAGCAACCGAACAAAGACAAAACGAAAGTGATGCACGAAAAGCAAAAAAAAATAAAGAAGAACTTAAAAAAAAAACAGCAAAAGAAAAAGCAAGAAAAAAAACACCACGACAAGAAAAAGAGGAAAAAGAACTACATGATAAAAAAGAAGCAAGAAAATCACCAAAACAAAAAAGACAAGACAAGTTTGACAGTGACAGAAAAAAAGAAAAAGAAAAAATAGACAAAAAAAGAAGGGAAGAAGACAAACAGGATATCGATGATGAAAAAAAAGAATTTGCTGAAATAGAAAAAAAATTCTATAGTGAAAGACCGGAAAAGCAAGAAGATATGCCATTAAATTTTAGAAAATCTCTTCGTGAAAACAAACATAATGAAAAGAAGGCTGAAAAACAAAATAAAAGAAGCGCTGAAGACAAAGCCCTAGAAAAAAAACATAAAGCACAAGATGAAGCATTTAAAAAAAGTGAAGAACAAATAAAAAAAGAGGCAGAGGCAAACAAAACACCAGAACAAAGAAGAAAAGAGAAAGAAGCAAACAAAACACCAGAACAAAGAAGAAAAGAGGCAGAAGACAAATATGCTGCCAAAACATCAGAAGAAAAAATACAAGATGCAGAAAAAAACAGAGAAAGTAGACGCAAATTAAAAGCAGAAAACAAATCAGAAACATCACCAAATACACAACAACCATCTACATCACCATCACAAAACTCAACATCACAATCAGAAACATCAAAACAATCATCATCAAAAGACGGCAAAAGCGGTAGTAGTGGTGGTGATAGTGAATTCTCAAAACTACTTTTAGAAGGATTAGTAGGAGCAGTAACAGGAGCAGTAACAGGAGCAGGAGAAGGAGGAGAAGGAAAAGGAAAAGGAGGAGAACAAGGACCTAAACCAGAAATTATAGAAAATATAGAAAAACGAGAACTCCTTGAAAAACAAAAAGCACAAATACCTATACTTAAAGCACAATTCAAATCATTTTCTACAGAATGTAAAAAAAAAGAAGCAGAGTATGAATCCATTCCTAGTTATAAACATAAATTACTTATTAAAAAAATTAAAAGCCCCTATTTTTCTACTTTAACAGAGATATTTAAAAAGTTAGACATAAACAAATCAGAAAAAGGAAAAACAGAAAAAAGAACACAAGAACAAGATGAGAATCAAAAAAATCTAAATGAAACATTTTTAAATGAATTAAATACACAAATACATAACGAAAAAATGTATTACAAAAAAATGAAAGATTTTGATCCATTAATAGGTATAATATTAAAGGATTTATTAAATAAAAGTAAAATTAAAGGATTTGATATTAACCAATATAATTATTTAAAAGAAGCATGTCCTATTTTAGATGTTACTACTATACAACAAATATTGTCATTTTTAAAAGACTATAGTGATGAAGAAGAAGAAGGTAAAAAACCGATGGCCCTCTTACTAAAAGACAGTAAATCTAAAGAAAACAGAAAAAAACCTAAAGAACACAGTAACAAATCTAAATTAGATAAAATGGTGCGTTTTATGGATTTTCCAAGTGCAAGAATTTTATATTATTTTTTACAAATAATACAAACTAATACACTTACAGAAATAAATAAAGTAAATTTTGAAAAAATAAAATCATATATGGATAATTTCCATTTTATAATAGATTTATTTAATCGAAATTATAATAGGTTTTTTGGAATAAGAAAATTATTAATGAATAAACAATACAAAAAAAATATTGTTATACCATTTGAGCGTAAAATATTTACAGTTACTTTTCAACAACGATTCTTAAAATTATTACAAACAGTTAGAGATACACCATTAGACGATGATAAAAAAAATAAAGTTATTACCAACATTATATCTAGATTAAATAAAATCTTTAAAACATATAATATAAATCATTTATTAAATAAATTAATTCAAACTAAATGGGGAGAAGATGATAATTATAAGACATTCATAGAATTAATTAAAACTCTAAAGGGTTATAAAAAACAGTTTTCTACTAATATAAATCAAATTTTAAACCACATATTAACACAAAAACCAAAACCAAAAGAAGAAGAATATGAAATAAATTTAGTTTATTTAATATGGTTATTTTTTGTGTTAGATGTAGATGATGTTATATCAAAAGTAACGACACCAACAATTAACATAATGGGTGTAGAGAAACCAACCGCAGTGAATTTAAAATTGTTTTTAAAACAATGTATTGAACTATTTCAAGTTGTAGTATTAAATCAAGATATCAAGAAAGAAGAGGTTAAGGAAGTTGATACTCTTAAAGGAATGTTGTCTGTAGAAGAAGAAAGCAAACAGGACCATACGAAATTTAATAAAAAATATTTTGATGACACTTATAAAATAAGACTATTAGCAAAAAATGTATTATATGATATATTAAGGACATTTTGTAGTTCGACATCATATGATAAATTTAGAAGCAAGATAACTGGAAAAAAAAAATTAGAAAAAGCACCAAATATAAAACAATTTAAAACAAAACCATCATCATTTTCATTTATAATTACATTATTAGATTATGTAATTGACTATTTTAAATTAAATGGTATTGATGAAAAATCTCAAAGATTATTTGGAACTTTAACTTCAATTGAAAAACAACCACCTCAAAAAAAATGGTATGAACCATTTCCAAATAATAGTGATAATAATCATATATTTAACAGTCTATTTGAAAGTATTAAAAAAGAAACAGAAACAGAAACAGAAAAAGAAAAAGGAAAAAAAACAGATTATACATTATTTACAGGATGGGTAGATTATTATACTGATTTACAAACAGCATATAAAAAAAGTGAAGAAACATTTTTTGAAGTTATTTGTTCTAAAGTTGAGTTTGCAACGTTTTTAAGTTATGCAGTATTAAAAAATTGGGAAACCTCGAAACCAACATTTGAAACAAAATTTGCTGAGATTTATAATAAGATACTTAAAAACACTACTAATAAAAAAGATATGTTAAGAATATTTAAAAAAGAATTTTTAAGAGTTGTAGGAGATTATATAGATAAAACGCTAATTAAATTAGACCCAGTAATTCATATATTAAAAGATAAATATCAAGACCAAATAACACAAGAACTAGAAAATATAGAAACCGTAGAAACACCAATAACAACTACAGAAAGAAAGAATCCTCATCTTACATTATCTGATTCTACTACTTTAGAAGAAGAATCAGATACAGATGATACAAAATTAAATAAACATATTACAAGTATAGTTTCAATATTAGATTCCATAACAAAGACAGATATAGAAACAATAAAAGGTGCCATACCTGCTACAGAATTACCAGAATTATCAGAAATTGAGGATGTTGTTAAGATGAATAAAGAACTAACATCACTTGAAACTGAATTTGAAACTGAATTTGAAACTGAATTTGAGAAAGAACCACCAGAAGACTCGAAAACCCGAAATGCTTCTATTCAAGTTAAAATGGGTGCATTCAAAACGCTATTAAAGACAGAAGGGATTCTTGATGATAACAACTTAAAAAAAATATTAACAAAATTAAGTAAGTATAAAATAAAAAGTATGGAAAATAAACCCGTAAACGAGGCAATAAAAAAAGATATGTCAAAAGTAAATAAGTTTTTAGAAGACCCATCTAAATATTTAGAAGAACTAAAACTTAAAGCACAACAAACTAAATCAGATGCAGGATCAGTTGAGAAATCTCCTGTTAAGGATTTTTTTGTAAACAAAATAATTAAATTAATTGTACAACTAATTACACCTAAATTTTTAAATGATTTGAAGAAATATGTAAAAAATTGTAATACTATAGAAACCTGCGGCGACTTTCATTATTCAATACCATTATTTATATTATTTGTATATGTATTTTATAATAAGAATATATCCCCTGTAATAACACTCGCAAAAACAGTTATTAAAAAGTATATATTTAAACCTTTTAATAAAGAAGAAGGTGACCCCCTAAGTGGATCCAAAGAAGCAGGTGAAATAGATATTGAAGAATTATTTAGTTTTTTAGAAGGATTAAAAATAACATATAATGACCCTAAAATAAGTAGTAATGACCCATTATTATTAACATATGAATCAATTTTAAATTATGGTAAATCTAAAAAATCTAAAAAACCTGAAAAAAAAGAAATCTCATTTGATTTATTAAAAGGATTAGGATTAATTATATATGATAATTTACCAGATGATATAATAGAGAAAATGAATGCTTATTTTATACAAACAGAAAAAAAAACATATTATACGCCAAAAATTAAGCAAATAAAATTATTTGACACTGTTTTTACACCACTACCATCAAAACCAGAAGAAGAAGCAGCAGCAGCAGCAACAGATGCAGCAGCAGCAGCAGCAACAGTAGCAGCAGCAGAACCAACAGCAGCAGAACCAACAGCACCAACAGAAGCAAAAGCAACAACACCACCACCAACAACACAACTAACAGAAGTAAAAGAAGACATATATATAGAAGTAGAAGCAGCAACACTACCAACAACAACAACAACAACAACAACACCAACAGAAGCAAAAGCAACAACACCACCACCAACAGCACCAAAAGAACCAGCAGCACCACCAACATCAACAACAACAGCAGCACCAACAGCAGGGGGTGCAAGGAAAAAATCAAAACGTAAAAATGCCAACATTACGAATAAAACAAAAAGGAGAAAACATTCAAATAAAAAATATGCATTTAATTATATAAATAATAAGAATTTTAATAAGTTGAGTAAAAAGAAAAAGCGAACTGTTAAAAAGTATAAATTGGACTATTTAAATAGTCGTAATTTTAAAAATATGTCAAATCGTAAAAAAAACTAAACAAAACTAAACAAAACTAAATAAAACTAAATTTAATTACTAAAAGCAACAGAACCCATACCACTAAAGATTCGCAACACATTATATGTTAAAGCATAAACTCGCACAGAGGAAGCACCTATATTACTAGCATAAGTAAGATTTAAATCAGCATTATTAATTTTACTAAAATTACAAGCGCCACTTGGTTGATGAGCTTCTGGATTTAAACAAAATGAATACATATAAATATAGAGTTTAGAAACACGAGTATGTTTTTGAAATGGTTGAATTAATCTAAAATACGCACCATTACGTTCTTCAAAGCGTTCTACACCATTAAATTTCAATACAGCTTTGCTAATAGGGTCTGCTAATGTTTCAGAACGATTAATTTTAGATGAAAAATTAAATCGGTCATTATTTTTAGCAAGAACTGCATTATCTAATTGAGAAACCCAATAAATTGATTTAACAGGTAGATTAAATGGTATATTAATGTTTTTGGTTGTTGTGCCATCGGGAATACCTTCACCATCATTATATTGTATTTGTTCTATTAAATATCGGTGTTTCATTTCTGCGAATTTTTTTCTTTCAAATGTATCTAAAAAGATATAATCTATATAAAGTCTAGCAGCAGTAATACTATATGTAGCACTTAAATCATTATCAGGTGTTAAATAAATTTCTTCTGCTGGTGATATAGTTACACTACGACTAGAAGTTATAGTTTCATCACTACCATATGTAGCAGTAGCAGTAGTTCCGTCTTTATAAGTAATTGTTTTACCTGTATCATTACTATTATGAAATACTCTTGGATTTGTTCCTGAACGTGATATAGTAGTTCCTGATTGAGTTATTGTAAATGCTTGATTACTACCAAAAGTATGGACTTTACTAAAAGGTTGGAATTTAATCTTTAAAATAACTTCATGATATTGAAGAGCAATTAATGGTAATGCTAATCCAATATTTCTACAAAACCAAAATTGTAATGGAATATAAACTGTTGTTGCGCTTTTACCAGCAACAGTATTATTTTGAGTAGTATCAATATTCGCTCTTGGTAATATTTGGTCATAAGCATTTTGTTTTGATTCACCATACGATAGTTGCGTCCATATTTCCATCCATTCACCATAATGTTTATCAATTACCTGTCCTCCAATTTCAAGTTCTATATAATCAATTAATGCATGTCCTAAACTATTAACATATGAAAGTGTTCCATTTTCTGTTGTAGATGCTGCGGATGCTATTGCTGGAACATCGACTTCTAATATCATAGTATGAACTAAATCTCCTTTCCTAGGTAATGAAACAACTATTGTATTTCCAAAATCAGCAGTTCCTGAAAATGTCGCTTGAATACTTTCCATACTAAAATTTGTATGGCGTTTATACACAATTTTAAAAAATGTAATTTGCGGATTACCAATTAAATATATATCTTGAACTCCATGAGCTACTAATTCTAATAAACCTCCTCCCATTTTATTTTATTTTATTTTATTTTATATTTGTAATCCTATTTAATTAGATTAATATTATAATATATATATATAATTTTTTAATTTAAATTTTTTAATTTAAATTTTTTAATTTAAATTTTTTAATTTAAATTTTTTAATTTATTATAAATTATTTATGAACTTTTTTTTAAATTATAGTTTTCGTTACAAAATATTTATTTAAGAATTAACTAACTACTTAATTATAGATTATAGATTATAGATTATAATTTGATATATAAATTAAAATGTCAACGCGAATTGTCACTGCTACTAATAGCAATGGAACATTTTCTTTTGATTCAAATGGATATTTATATACAAATACGCAAAATATTATTTTGAATTCTAAATCAGTTTTAAATTTAATATCAGTAGATACATCAATAGCATGCACAGATAATTTAAAATTAAATACTAATAGTGCTAGTATTAGTTTATATTCCACAACTTCAAATACAACTACAAACACAAATTCTATTTTAATTGAATCAAAAGATGATATGTTGCCATTAACTTTAAAAAGTGCTAATGGAGGGCAGAATATATATTCATCAGGTAATATTAATATTAATAGTAATAATGGATGTATAAATTTAGGTAGATTAGCAGATGATTATGATGATGATACTGACGTAAATTTAACACAAAATATTTTATTAAATGCTTTAAGAAAGGTGTCTATTAATACAGAGGATTTTTATACAATAGCGAGTGATAGTATTAATTTCATTTCTCAGAGTGGAGAAATAACATTTGGTTCTCAAATAGGCGAATCTTTTATTAAATTTGAAAATAATAATGTTTTAATTAATCAACAAACGTCTAGTTCTAATAGAATATTAGATATTCACGTTAATAAAAATGATTCGACGTCAAATTCGAATGGATTACAAATAATATCTTCTGATTCAACTGTTGATAGTGATTTGAAAATTATTAATGATAAGTCACATTTTATAAAATTAGGAATCACATCATCCAATTCAGAGTCTAGTAATATAAGTAATACTTATAATAAGAATAAAAAATGCGTTGGTTATCAAGAAGAAGATAAAATATTTTTAACTACCTTTATAAAAAATAGTGATTTAAATAAAAAATTATGGTGGGAACAAGAAAATAAAACTGTGCTTATAAATGGACCTATATCTTATATTACTAAATCAATATATTATAATAGCAATTTTGAAGTTGCTTTATCATTAATAGATAATACAACTACAACTACAACTACAACTAACTACAATAATTGCGAACAATTACAATATACAATTGAAATTGAGAATGACGCAACATTTAATATATATGAAAATATAAATAATGAATATAAATTAGTAGTTGATAATTATAAGATTTCGCAAAATGATATGTGTTTAGAGAGTTTAAATTTACAGATAAAGTTTCCTATATTAAATGGATATAAAAAAGGGGATTTCTGGAATTTTGCTATATTACAAGTTGTAAATACAATCAATAATGATAATGATAAGAATGATACGTATAATATAACAGAACAAACTTGTTATATATTAGAGAATGAAAATAGTTATTTATCATCATCTGTTGAATCAAATCTACAATTTTATACATCTGAATCACATACTCCAATAATGGTTTTATCAGATGAAGGAGGAATTGGGTTTAATACAGTAGATACAACTCCATATAGTTGTAATTTATCTAATAACTATAATATTGAAAATCATATAGCTTATGGAGTTCAAGATATATATAAATTACAAAACAAATCACAAAACAAATCACAAAAACACATACAAAATCATAACTATGTTCAATTAAATAATGGAGGATTTGTAATAGTATGGGAAGAAAAAACAAATTCATATTCACATATTTGTTATCAACGTTATTTATCAAATGGAGAGATGCATCCTAATTCTAAGGTTTTAGTTGTTAATCAAGAGAAGAATTGTTATTGTGAAATGCCTTATATTTCAAATTATATATCAAATGAAAATTCAAATGAAAAAGAGGTGTTTATAATAGTATGGAATAAAAAAGATGTAGCTAATATAGATAATATAGATAATGTATATCATTTATACGCTCAAATATTTATTGATTTTAAAAGGAAAAAAGGATTTGATATACCATTGGGGACAACTTTTAATAATAAAAATATGTTATCCATTAAATCTATAAGATTAAGAAGTAGTGGAAATTTCGTAATTATATGGTGTGGTGAAGATAATAATATGGGAACTTGTCAGTTTTCAATTTATGGTATTATAATTGATATAGGTGGTAATGTAGTAAAAGACAGATTTAAAATATCAAATAATAATATAGAATCTTGTTATTATGAACCTACTATTTATAATCTAGATAATGATAGATGTATAGTATTTTATTATGAAACGAATTTAGCATGTGATGATGAATATGAAAATCAGAAACAGTATTCAATTAAATATAAAGTATTAGATGCACAACAACAGTTTAATAAGAAAGATGTTAAATATGAAGAACATTATTTATTAAACACAAATAACTTCGTATCTTATTCATTTAATCTAGAAAATAACAATTATAATTTATATATTGGAAGTAATGAAACAAATATGTTTGATAGTAATGATAGTAATCAATATTTTATAACATCAATTAATTATTATAAAACGTGTATTATAAAAATTAATAAAATAGAAAATAATAAAATTATTATTTCAAATGTATCAAATAAAGATTTACAATTATTAAAAGCAAATGATATAATTGTTATTAAAAATGTTGATACCAATGAATGTATTAGAAGTGAAATAGATGTTATAGATACCAAAACCGATACCACATATATAATGCTTTCAAAATCATTTGTTAATATAGCAGTATCTAAATATATTTTAGACCCGATAACAAATATATTAAAATATGAAACTAAGAACACTAGTGTTAATAAAACATCTATTGATTCTAAAGCAATATTAAAAATAAATAATACCTTATGTGGTGATTTATTTATGATGTGGAAAAGTAATAATCAATTAAAATATGTATTATTAAATAAAGAATTAGAACATATTATATTTGAAAAGGAGTTCGAATCAAAATATAAACAAATAAAACATTTCAATTGTAATGATTTAATGACTAGAAATAAAAATGCGTCTAATATTATCGTATCATATGAATATTCTAATTCAAATTCAAATTCTGAGAATACTACAACTATTAAAAAAGTATCCTATAAATTACTAAATATTTATAATGATTTATTAAAGATACATGGAAATAATAAGAGAAATACTATTTCTTATAAAAATGATTGTTTTACCGTAGGTGCAACATCACAATTTAAACCATATATAGATAGTAATTTTCATATAGAAGGGTCATATTCTTCTAAAATTATAATTGTTTCTACTAAGTATTATGTAAATGATACTGACAACACTATATTGTGTGATACTAGTGATAATGATATAGAATTAATTCTTGATAATAATAAGAGTTATTTTGGAAGAAAATATTGTATAAAAAATATAAAAGGGGATAATAAAATAATAATAAATTCTACAACTAGTATCGACGGTGAATGTATACATATAATAGATAAAAAATGGGGTATGTTGGAAATACAATCAGATGGATATGAATGGTTTATAATTAGTTCTAATGTAATAGTTTAAAAATAAAATTGATTAATTTAATAAATAATTAATTTAATACATAATTAATTTCTTTATTATATTCATACATAATTAAAGAGTCTAGTATTACTAGTTTATTATATATTAAAAAATTAATATGACTGATGCATCATCTAAATTAATGACTGATAATAAAGAGAAAATGAATTCATATAAAAACATGTTTAGGAATAAGTTGTTAAAAACGAATGAAATGTATCAAACAATATGTATGAAAGATATTAAATCTGAATTAAAAGAAGTAATTAAATTACATACAGAATCAATTGAACGTAATGATGAAGAAAAAGATAGTGAAAAAGAAAATAAAGACCTAGAACACACAATTGATGGTATTTTTAAAAAACATTTTGAAACTGCTAAAAAAGAAACTAAATTATTAATTGAAGATGAATTAACATCGTTTTTAAATAAGATTTTATTTATGGTATTTAATATTAAGAGAATCCAAGAACAACAAACTGAACTTATGATTTCCACCCTTTTTAACAGTGATGATTTTTTAAATAAAAAATCAGATAGTGTTGAACATAATGATGATACACAAAGTGATACACAAAGTGATACACAAAGTGAAAATGGTAGTGAAAATTATAGAAGTTTTTTAGATAGATTTAATTTAAATTTTAATGAAGATGAAAATATTGATGATTTAGATGATGAATACGAAGAACACGACCCTGAAGATAACGACCCTGAAGAACACGACCCTGAAGAACACGACCCTGAAGAACATGAACTTGTAAGCACACGACCTGTAAAAGGAACAGAAGCATATTCTGATATGATTGAACAACATAAAATTGAATTAAGTGTTAAAACTGTTGTAGAAATTAAAGAAATTGCACGAAACAAAGGAATCGCATTAAATTGCGATGGACGTAAAAAAATCAAGTCTGAATTAATTGACGATATTGTAAATATGTAAATATGTATTACATTAACACATCACATATACATTAAAAAAAATAACAATAATTTTATTATACATTTTTTATTATACATTTTTTTATACATTTTTTTTATAAATACTAAATAAAAATATTATCATATATTAGTTAGTAATAATTATTGCTGTTAAATTAGATTATGATAACTAAACAAATAGGAATATTAGATCCAGATGGTAAATTTACTAATCCATTAAATAATAGACCTTATACTAAATTATATTCGCATATTGCTGAAAATGGAGCTCCCAACATAAATGTTAATAAACCAGGAGTTGGGTGGAAACATAGTGTGTGTTATAAGCGTAGAAATGAGTTTTTTAAACTATTAAATAATAATCAAGTAGTTGTTGTTATTTCTGGAACAGGAACAGGCAAAACGGTTATATATCCAAAATTAGTATCTCATTTTTATGATTATAATATACCTATTATTATAACTATTCCTACAAGAAAAGCAATAGGTTCTGCGGCTGAATATGCTGCTAAATGTATGGATGTTGATTATGGATATGAAGTTGCTATGTTAAATGGTGAAATAAAGAATGAATTTGACCCTGATAGAACAAGATTATTATATGCTACAGATGGTTATGTTTCAGGATTAATACAAAGTGATCCTTTATTATTAAAATACGGAGCTATTTTAATTGATGAGGCGCATACAAGAGGTTCTAATATTGATATATTGCTTGCGAATATCGCTGAAATAGCAAAACAAAGACCAGAATTTAAAATAATACCTATGAGTGCTACAATTGACCCTAAAGTATTTACTAATTTTTTTAAGAATACAGGTTTAAAATATGATCTTTTTGAATTACCAGCAGTTCCAAATCATCCAGTAGAACATATTTATAATAAAAGAGAGTTAAAGGTAATAGATGTTGAGGGACCATTAATGTTAGATGAAATTGAAAAACTCTTAATAGAACATAGCGAGGGTAATATAGTAGCATTTATTACATCAATATCAAAAGCAGAAGGTTTAAAAAGAGGATTACATTCCCGATTAATAAAAAATCCTAAAAAATATAAAAATATTCCATTATTAGGAATAATTGAAGCTCATACAGATGATAATACATTAAATATTATGTTTGGAAAAACTAAAATGGAAACTCTTCCAGCAGGTCCATATGGAAAATATACTAGGAGAGTTATGTTTGCTACACCTGTAATTGAGTTTTCAGTAACATTTGAGGATGATGTTAAATTTATTATAGATTCTGGTGTTAAATGGGATGTGCATTACGATTTTAAATTAAATTGTGTAAAAATGGGGGCAGAATTTGTTGCTAAATCTAATATAGATCAACGATGCGGTAGAACAGGTAGAGCAAGTCCTGGAACTTGTATTAGAATGTATTCAGAACCTCAATTCCAAAAATTTCTTGATTTTGAAACAGCACCTATATTAATAAGTGATATATCAGATAATCTACTGGGGTTTTTAAATGTTTATAGAACAAATACATATAAAAAATGTAATGAATTTCTTGATACTATGATATCACCTATACCACAAATAAATAGAAATGTAATGTTTAGAAATTTATTGGAACATAATCTTCTAGGAAAAGATGGAAAATTAACTCCTTTAGGCATAATGTGTAATAATTTAAAAATAAGTGCTGGAAGTTATCAAATTAAAAAATTAATAATAGCATCTTATTATTTTAATTGTATGCCTAAAATATTAAAATTATGTGCTATTTTAATGTGTGTCAAAAAATATGATGAATTAATAAAACCAGATGGAACTATTTTTACAACACGAAATGAAACAACACCAATACTAACTTCAATTGTTAAAAAATATGGACATGAATCAGGTGATTTTTTAACATTGCTTAAAATATATGAAAGCACTCAATATTTTATAAATGATGATATACAAAGAAAAAAATATTGTAAAGAAAACCACATTCATCATAATATGATTGAAAAAATTGATGAAATGTATAATACATTAATTGATACAGATGATAGTGAGATTCTTAAAACACTTCATTATATTGTTATTTTAAATCTATTTGAAGTTAAAAAATCGCAAAAACATAAAAAAAACCTAGAATATTATAAATTAGAGGAATGGCGCGACCCTGTTAAATATTTACCAATGAAAGGTAGTGGTAGACAAGGTATAAATAGCAAGAAACACAGCAAGAAACACAGCAAGAAACACAGCAAGAAACACAGCAAGAAACACAGCAAGAAACACAGCAAGAAACACAGCAAGAAACACAGCAAGAAA
>Ga0209632_10002986_pt1 | contig 15976 bp, 17 predicted proteins | sample COG_10_FD_184754 | JGI IMG/M metagenome (GOLD analysis project Ga0209632, IMG submission 184754) | Pelagic Microbial community sample from North Sea - COGITO 998_met_10 (SPAdes) (version 2) | ecosystem: Environmental > Aquatic > Marine > Neritic zone/Coastal water | place: Helgoland, sampling... | reverse complement strand
AGATATTTTCAATTTTCATTAGATGCAAAAAATACTTCAATATCTCATACCCACCACTATGAGCGACTATTATTGGAAGTTTCGGGTACATTCGTGTTAATTCAATTAACTTCTCTAACCTAGGTCTGTATTCAATGTCAGAACCATAATAGAACCCATCATATATGATGGGAACCTTTGGATCAAAAAGCTTTAATGAATCGAATAGATATGGATAATCACTTTCATCTATCTTCAAAATCCTACTATGAATCTTTAGTGCTTCAATTTGCCCTTCATCATGTAATTCCTTTATCTTTTTTAGATTCTCTTCAGATTTAAAGTCAAAGATCAGACTTGCTGAGTCAGCAGGATTAGACTCTTGATAAGCCAAATACTCATCCAAATAATTAAAAATCACATTCTTCCCTACTATAGAAAGATTATATGCCTCAAAATTATTGACGGCATGTGTATGGCAATCAAATACTTTCATTCTATTCCATTTCAAATATTAACTGTTCTATGGCCTCGTTTGCTGAATCAATTGCACTTTCCCGATCTGTTCCTTTAGACACAAGGTATCCTGGTCGATCAGCGTCTCCATAAATATCTCCTACCAAAGTACCCGTTGCAAGTTCAAAACCAATAGTCAAAATACGTTCATCTTTACTCACATGATTCAAATACTTCAATGATCTAAAAATCCCTTTTGGAGGACAGAAGAACTTATAACAGGCCCCATCACTATTTTTAGGAGTTATATCAACTTCTTCTTCCAAAAGAATTTTCGCTAACACTACTGGCATAGAAATACCAGAAACAGCTTCGACAACAGTATTAAATATGTGTCCTCCTCCAGGCCTTGCCGCTATTTCAACTAAATAAAAATCATTATTATATAAAATACACTCCGCATGAAATGCACTATTATTTATATCTAATGATTTTATCGCCTTAGTTATTTCAGCATCTAATTTAGATTGTAGCTCATCCGAAATATTAGCTGGATAATTTAAGGCCATCGCAACCTTATAATTTCTATGCTCTTGATGTTCCTTATCTGATCTCGCAAGAATAGAAACTTCCCCATTACGTACCAACCCCTCAATTGTAACTTCTAAGCCATCAATAAACTCTTCTATAATATATCTATTATTACGATTATTGGTAAATGCAAAATCTAATGAAAAATTTAAATCGTTTTCAGAATGCAACACGCTAACCCCTCTACTTCCCCAATAATAGCAAGGTTTTAAAACACATGGGTAACCAATTTTTTTTATTGCTTGTAAGATATCTTGCTTAGATAAGCAAATCTTGAATTTTGGTTGAGCTATATCATCTTTCTCCCAAGCTTCTCTCATAAGTCCTTTATCTGTAGATTTTTTTGCCGAATCCAAGGAACAATAATTTAATCCTAGTTTTTCACTTAATTCAGCTGCAGCCTGTACTCCAGCATCATTTACAGCTAAAATTGCATCAGCATTAATTTCCTGAGCATATTCTAACAATCTAACTGAATCAATGATATCTATTGCTTTATATCCATCTGCAAACTTAAAAGCTGGTGCATCCATTTCCTTATCTACTAAATAAACATGATAACCTTCTGACTTCAGTATTTGCACATTTTTGACCATCAAACTACCAGCTCCTAAATGAAGAATGTTTTTCATAGACTAATATTAGAATTATGAAATTCAAGAAACCTTGTAATTCCTTCTTTAATTTGATGGTTTGAAGCCGCAAAAGTCATTCGAATAAACTGGTTTCCAGAAGAACCATAAACATTTCCTGGAACCATTACTACTGAAGTTTTTTTTAATAATTTCTGGCAATATACTTCAACATTTATATGCTTAAAAGATGGTTGAATAAAATAATAAAAGCCGCCTTTGGGCTTTTTATAAGCAATAGGTCTATCAGAAGATTTTAATAGCTCATCAACTAAAAGATTTCTCTCCTGATACTTTGATACCATAGTTGAACAACTTTCATGTGTTTGAGAAAGTCCAATTACGTCAGACAATCCTTTTTGGATGAATGTGGGAGCATTAGTAATAGAAAATTGTGACACTTTCTTTAATTGTTTTATCACCTTAGCATCTGCAGCTACATATCCAACTCGGTGTCCAGTTAAAGAATGAGATTTAGAAAAACTATTAATGGATATAGTAATTGTTTTAGCAGATTCACTTATTGCTGATGGATATTCCATTCGTACATTTTCATCTAAAATAGTTTCATAGACCTCATCACTTATGATATATAACCGCTTTTTCAAACACAAATCTGTTAGTTCTTGTAAAAACTCTTTATTTGGTAAGGCACCAGTAGGATTAGATGGATAATTTATTACAATTGCCTTAGTCTTATTAGTTACCTTTTCTTCGATACTATGAATATCGGGGATAAACCCTGTTTCAAGTGTTCCGCCAACCTCATGTACTATGATACCTAAAACCTCCGCAAGCTTTACATGTGTTGGCCAAGAAGGGGTCAAGACAATTATTTCATCTCCTTGATTTAATAAAGTCTTTAGACTTAAAAAATAAGCATGTATTGCACCAATCGTAACCAATATTTCTTGTGCTTTATATTCTAAGTCCTTTATTCTTTTAATCTCCTTGCAAATTGCTGTTCTAAACACTAATAAACCTTGTGAGTCAGAATAATGATTATGTCCATCAAATAAAGCTTTCGAAATGGACGCCTTAATAATCTCAGGTGTATCAAAATCTGGATCACCTGTATGTAATGGAAAGACCTCAATTCCTTGCCTTGTTAATTTTCTAATATCATCACCAAGTGCAACTGTAGGTGAATAACCTGATTTAAGGATATTGTGATTAAAACCTAAATTATGCATCAAAAGAGATTTCTTTCACCTTTTCTCTCAATGCTTCTGGAAGAACTTCCATATGATTCAGGTATTTCTTTAAACAGACTGTATCATAAGTATCCCATTTTAAAGTGTCAATACAGAAAAACCAAATATCTTCTTGTAATTCAATCCAGTCTAATCGTTTAAGGGTGTTTTCATTAATTAACTCCTTTTTGATTAAGGTAACACCGGAATCATCGCAAGTCATAATTCCTCCCTCAAATAAGGCTTTATATTCTGCAACTTTCAATTTCAACTCATCACTTTCCGCAACATCTCTGTTAAAACAACCAAGAGGAGTAAAACCAGTGCACCATATAGGGAACCCTTCCTTTCTTAAATTTGGGACATCTCTTAATAGACCATTCACTACAACTGCTTTAGCTCTCTTATATAAGATCAAATATTTTGCTACTAAGTCACCGAAAATCGCTTTGTTATTACAATTGAAAGTATCAACAAAAACAATAGATCCTTCTTGAATATTTCTAGCCTGAACATGCACTGGCCAGTTAGTTTCGTCAAACGCATAGATATACTCTACTTTACCAGTAACATGTAAACCACCATTAACGGGTATAATCCCATCAATCACACCTGATTTATTTAACGCATCGGCCACTTCAGTACTTGAAATTCGGTTTTTATTAATGTTAGATATAATCTTTTCCTCAATGTTCATTTGCTTAGGGTTTTAATAGTTATTAGTTGTTTGGATAACATGTGCAACTTGCTCATCCGTTAATTCAGCATACATAGGTAAACTGATGCAGTTTTCTGCTAAGTGCTCTGAATTTGGAAAATCTCCTTTTTTATAACCCAAATATTGATATGCTTTTTGTAAGTGACAAGGAACAGGGTAATGATAAGCAGGATTAATTCCATTTTCTTTGAGATAGTTTTCAAATGCTAATTTATTATCAGGAATTACGACAAATAAATGAAATACAGAATGTGCCCAATCTGGTTGATGTTGCATTTGAATTTTAGGATTATTAATTTCTGTTAAATATCTTTTCGCAATTTCTTGCCTTTTTTGGTTCCAATCTTTAATATATTTTAACTTAACATTTAATGATGCTCCTTCCAATCCTCCCATTCTATAGTTATATCCTATTTCATCATGGTAATACCTTTCTTTAGATCCGTGGTTTCTTAATGAACAAAGATGTTCTTTAATTTTTTCACTATTTGTAGTAATACCACCTCCCTCACCACAAGCACCTAGGTTTTTTCCTGGATAAAAACTATAGCATGCCATTTCACCAAAACTTCCAACTGTTGTATTCTTATATTTTGCTCCATGTGCTTGCGCAGCATCTTCAATTAAAAAGAGATTATGTTTATCACATATTCCTTTAACCGAATCAATATCGAATGGTTGGCCATATAAATGTACTCCTATAATAGCTTTAGTTTTTTCTGTAATAGCATCTTCAATTTTACTAGAATCTATTTGCCATGTTTTAGCATCACAATCCACAAAAACGGGTGTTGCTCCAGCGTGAGAGGGTCCCCAAGGGGTAGCTATAAAAGTATTAGCAGGCATGATTACTTCATCTCCTGGGCCTATTCCCAAAGTTAACATAGATAAATGCAATGCAGTTGTTCCACTTGATACACCAATAGCGTGCTTGGTCCCTATAAATTTCGCGAAATTTTCTTCAAATTCTTGAACAAATGGGCCACCTGAAAAAGCTGTTTTAGCATATACTTTTTCAAAAGCCTCAAAGATTTCATCCTTAATTTGGTTATGCTGACCTTTTAAATCTAAACAATTAATCATATTATCTATCTGTAAATTTTCTAATCTTTTTTGCAGGATTTCCAGCAACTATGGTATTCGCTTCAACATCTTTAGTTACAACAGAACCGGCCGCTATCAATGCATTTTCACCAATGGTTACTCCACCTAAAATGGTTGCGCTAGTCCCGATGCTAGCTCTTTTTTTTACTAAAGTAGTTTTAAGCTCCCAGTCGTTATCTGTTTGCATGCTACCATCGTCATTTACAGCTTTTGGAAACATATCGTTTATAAACGATACATTATGACCAATAAATACTTCATCCTCAATTGTAACACCCTCACAAATAAATGTATGGCTTGAAATTTTACAATTTTTTCCTATAAAAGCGTTTTTTTGAATTTCTACAAATGCTCCAATTTTTGAGTAATCACCAATTGTACAATTGTAAGCATTTACAAAGTCATATATTTTAACATTCTTACCAATGTCAATGTTATTCAATGATTTCTTGTTGGTATTTTCTGAAATAGTCTTCAAGCTAATGATATTTCTTTTCCATTACTTTTTATCGATCTTGCTGCAGCATCTAAAATTTCTACAACATCTAAACCTAGCTGAGCATTAGAAATGGGAGTAGTATTATTCTTTATGCTTTTTATAAAATCTGCCGCCATTAAGCTCAATGCTTCTGTCATTTTAATTTTGGGAACATTAATATCTCCAGTTCTGTAATCAACTAGTATGTCATTTTTCTCATCATCATTTTTGTATTGATATCCAGTATCATAAATTTTAATTTTTTCTGTTGGTTCCATATCATTAAAAACAACCATCTTTTCTGTTCCACCAATAAGCATTTGTCTAATTTTTACAGGAGAAACCCAAGAACAATTAAAGTGAGCAATGATATTATTTTCGTATTTTAAAGTTAGGTAAGCAATATTTTCAATTTCATTTTTAGTATGTGAAACACCAGTAGCTTGAACAGATATAGGTTTTTCTTCTAATAGATAATTCGATATAGAAATATCGTGAGGTGCAAGATCCCAAAGAACGTTAACATCGTGTTGAAATAAGCCTAGGTTAATTCTTGTAGAGTCAACATAATGGATATCACCTAGATTGTTATTGCTGACTAATTCTTTCAACTTCATTACAGCTCCAGTGTACAAAAAAGTGTGATCTACCATTAAAATTTTATTTTTTTCTATTGCTATCTCAACTAATTCTTTGGATTCTTTATAGGAGCTAGTCAGGGGTTTTTCTACCAAAACATGCTTACCATGTAATAAAGCATCTTTTGCTAGCTGGTAATGTGTATCTACAGGAGTTGCTATAACAATAGCGTCCACATTTTGATCATTTAATAAAGTTTCAAAATTATCAACTACATTAATATTTGGGTAAATTGTCGAACAATTATTTGCGTTTTTTTCATTTTTTTCACACACATATTCAATATAACACCCTTCTAGGTTGTAAAAGTTTCTAACTAAATTTTTACCCCAGTATCCATAACCTACAATTGCAATATTTTTCATAATCGTCAAAAATAGAACATTAAATGTGATTTTTAAAAAAAACAGATACTAAAACTTTATCAATGCATTTATTCCCCATTTTAATTTTCTTCTTCTTTCTGGATACTATTTTCTTCTTGATTATCATTTGTTTTAACAACCTCTTTCAGCTGATATATTTCTGAATAACATTTTTTCAATTCTTTACTTTTAATTTATTCATAATTCTATGTTTATCCTCTTAAATTAAGTTTCTAAAATTAACATGGGATGTACTAAAAAATATGTTAAACTGTCCAATCAAGTCGTTCAATTTCTTTTTCAATCCTACTAAAGTCTAATTGCCAGTTATATTTTTCTTGAATTGCTCTTCGTCCATTTTCACCTTTTTCGAAATCAATGTTTTTCATTACATGATTGATTTGTTGCCTTCTTATAATTGGCCAAATTAAAAATGCCAACAAGGAAAAAAATAAGAACTCAAGAGAGTTGAAAATCAAATTGAAAAAATACTAGGCTTAGTAAAATATATTATTTAATAATTGACAGGATCTTATGTTCTTGTATCTCCCAGTTAAATTCTTGTTTTGCTTTTTTACATTCTTCCCTAAATAAATCAATGTCACTTTTAAAAATCAAATTGATTTCCTCAGAAATGTTGTTAGGATTATTTTCAACTAATTTCCCAATATTATATTTGCAAAAAACTTTATTGTTTTCTACTGTATCTGTTGCTATAACCGGAACTTCACTATGGATATATTCAAATAGTTTATTTGGAGATGCTAATTTTTTGCTGAGATTGTAGTTTTCTAAAAGATTAAACCCTAAATGACATGATGATGTGTAGTTTAATAGTTCATTAATAGGAACTTTATTAATAAAGTCTATTCTTTTAGAAAGGTTTAGTTTTAAACTAAGGTTCTGAAGTTCTTTTTTTTGAGGTCCATCGCCAATGATTATAAGTTTAAAATTATCCGGTAAGCTATTTAATGTCTTAATGATAATATCAATACCCCTTCCTTTGTTAATTACTCCTTGGTATAATAATAATTTAGAAGATCTCTTCCATTTATTTTTCTGAAATAGATTAATTTTTTTAACCCTCGGTTTGTGTAAGTATGGAAAGTTCATAACTACACAGCTGTTTTTAATTTTATGTTCTGTCTTGAAATAATTTAGAATAGAATTATTAACGGTTATAAAATAGTGTGTCTCTTTGATTATTTTTTTTTCAATGTAATTTCCATGGAGTTTCATTATTTTTAATAGTGAATTAAAAATTATTGATTTCACAAAACTTGCTTTGGATGGGAAAAATTGATTCAATGTTTCTATATATATTTCATGAGAGTCATAAACTAGTTTTGAATTTAATTTATTTGCAATTTTATACGCTGGATATAAAGTAGGCAAATCATTTGCCCATATATAGTCATACGATTTTCCTGATTTTACAACTTTACTCACAAAAAAGTTAAATTCATACCCAATTAAAGAATGGCTTATAACTTTTCTTTTAAATGAATTTTCAAAGTCAAATGAGTACAAAAAAATATTATCAACAAATAATAGATGGTCATTAGTTTCTCCATCTATGTAAAATAGATCAATTATTGCATCTTTTGAAAGTGTGGTTAATGTTTTAATTACCCTATAATCATTTTTAATAGGACCATTCAAAAGCATGCAAATTTTAATCATTTTTTTGGTGTCTGAACTTCTTTACGTAAGCAAGGTAAATAAAAGCTTTCTAAATATATAAGAAGCCTCAAGCTACAATTTTTAAAGCAGGCGCTGTGTTCTTCACCAGAGATTTATTAGCTTTATTTTTTTACCTGTGTTGTTTCTATTCGCAACCCACTGATATTCTAAAAATCTTTGAAAGTCTCCAGAACTAGGCTTTTGGTATGTGCCTGCAACAAGTATTGTGTCAAAACCCCACATATAGTCAAAACAGTATTTTAAATTTTGAGAGCTAAATGAAATATCTATTTTGCTGCCGTCGTAAATTTTATTTAATCCTTTATTAAATGAGAATTCAAACAGCAGGTCATAATCATTTATATGAATCCTAAATGGTTTGTATCTCCGTAAACGAAATTCACTATTTAGTCTTAAAGACCTATCAATAAACTTATTTGCAGAATCGTATAAGTCTTTCATTTTTATTTCTTTAACTTTAATTGTGTTGTTTACGTTTATTTCTTTGTAATCCTTCTTGTACCGTTCTAAAGACTTTAACGAATCGTGCTTTTCATCCAGAAAAGACCAAGTTTCTCCCGGATATAAAACCGTTGGCGATGACTTAATATCTTTCAAGTATTGATAGATTTTGTCTATTTTATTTGAATATTCATTAAAATAATAGTTTTCTTTGCTACAAAACCAAATGTAGCTAGCAAAAGGAATTATATGTTTGGGTCTAACTGTTTCGGAGATTACCTTTAATCTTTTCAGATATTTTTTCGCAGCATCTTTTATTTTGGTAGAGTTGTTTTTATTTCCTGCCCAAGAGGCAAATGAAAATTGGGTTAACAAAATTGTTGTGTTTGTAAATTTCTTTTCGATTAATCTTAACTCTTTTTTGCTTAAAACGCAATCATTTAGATTGAGAATTGAAAAATCATCTGATTTAATGTGCAGCCACGAATCAGTGTCATTTGACACCTTTGATAAGGTAAGTTCTAATTGGTTGTTAATTTTGATTGGATTCCAATTTTTAAGTTCGATAATTTTTTTGAACTTTAACTTTTTGCAAAATTTCTTAACTTTTTCGTCCATAGTTTCTTGGTACAAAACCGTAATATTTGATCTAAATTCCTTAGGAATTTTAGAAATATTAGGTGGGGAAAATGGTCTGGGTGTTCGTGTGAAAACCAAATATGGGTTATTCTTTTAAAATCAGAATATTTGAATTTAGTTTTTGATATTAATGACCAGCTTTCATTGAAAACTGCCCCTTCAATCCATGGGTCGGTTATTAATCTAATATTATTGTAATTAAGAACAAATGATGCATGATTTATCCACTCAATATTCATAACATAATTTTTATTTAAAATGTGTGTGTTGTTCGACTTTGGGTTCAGTTTTCAAGAACAATTTATTTATGTTAAAAACAATTAATGTTTAGCTTTAATAAGTGTTTAGGCTTTCGATTTTAAACACTTCATTTGTTAAATCTATGAAAATATTAAACACCACAAATGAAAGTTATCAAAGGTTTTAACGTTTGTTTTTTATCGTTAATTAATGTTGTATTCTATAGCAGAATTAATAGCATTTAGATATTTCTCTTTGTTTGAAACAAATGTATAATGTTCAATAGCTCTTTTTCTGGCGTTTTTAGATATTTTTTTTCTAAGGTTTTCATTGTTAAGAGCCTTAACTAAAAACCGCCTCCATTCTTCTGGGTCTTTTGCCAAAAAACCATATCTTTCATCACATAAAATATCTTTGTTAATAGTTATTTCCGAAGCTATTGGTGTTACGCCCATTGCCAAATATTGGATAAGCTTGAACCCGCCTTTACCTTTAGATTGTTTAGAATTATCAAGTGGCATTACGCCTATATCAAAGCCATTAATGTATTCTTTTTCTTTTTTTAAAGACCATTTTTTAAATTCTATTTCAAAGTTGGCTTCGTCTCTCACATACTCTTCTCCTCCAACCACAACTAATTTGAATTTGTATTCTTTGCTAATACTTTTTAGTATTGGCAGCAATTTGTCTAATTGTGGGTAGTTATAATCGCTTCCAATCCACCCAATGACCGGAACAGGGTTTTTGTGTTTTTTAAATTCATACATATTGTAATCAATGCAAGTTGGAATTACAGTGATTTTTTTCCATTTAGGATTAACGGTTTTAACCTTATCTTTTAAGTATTTTGATGCAACTAGAAAATTACTGTAAAACTTAAGAGACTCGTTGAACTTATTACCGTTTTCAAGAGATAAGCGACCGTACCAATTCGTTATTTTTTTTGGTTGATTTTTAGAGGCTGCAAGGTCATCATCAAAGTCTAAAATAGCATTTGGATGAAAGTGGATAAGAAGCTTTTCTAAAAATAAATTACCGTAATCATTGAAAGGTAAAATTTCCCTTCTAACTATTACTGTTGAAAATCTTTTCGATTTTAATATTTGAAAAAATCTTCGAATTGTGATCTTTATTGCAACAAGGTGGTTTCCAGATTTAATTTTAACCCAGTCTTTTTGTGATAATGCAAAAAATATTTTCGTGTTTATTTGGTTTTCTTTGAGTATTTCACTCCACTTTTCAACACGCCAATGAAACCCGGCGTTTTCTTTAAAAAAACAAGGAAAGTATGCTATTGCTTTTCTGTGTTTATCACTTTTCTTACACAGTTTTCTTGTGAAAAATGAAATAAATGAAAAAAACCAAATAGTGACTAAAAAAATGACCTTTCTCATTTTTGAGTTCTATGAATCTTTTAAATTCTTCAAATTAAATTAGGTTTAAACTTTCTTTTCTATTTTCACTTTGAATTGTTTAAAGCTTAATAGATTTAAAGCATCAAATCTATTCTCGTCCATAATTGAATATTCATAAAATGGATTTGATTTTTTTGGCTGGCACCCCATCTCTATGCCTTTTGTTAATATACCGATGCCAAAGTCAGAATCAATACAACAAGAGGAAATATCAGGATTATTCCTTTGTTTTAAAAAGGCTTTCCAAGTAGTTCCATTCCAGTTTTGCATCGCTGGTGAAATCTCGTATTTATGAGATTCTCGTGCATGAAATTCTGTTGGTGGATTACAATCATGAAGAACAATAAACCCATCATTTTGGATAAATCGAATAGCATTAATAATGTCTTTATCGACTTGCTCCGCAGTATGAAGTCCATCTATGAATATTACATCAAACTTAATTTCCTTATTAAGTATTTTCCCTTGATTTAGTTCGTAGAAAAACCGATCACTAGTTAATTTAAAATCAACTGGATTTAATTTAAACTCTAATCCGGGATCAACACTATATTTTGTTTTACTGTTTATTTTGTTAAAGTTATCGTCTGGGTTTCTCACTCCAATTTCTAAATAGTTAGTTTCTCTTTTAAATGAATTCAATAAGTAATTTATCACATCATATCTGAAGGGCCTTTTATTGATTTCTTTCTCACTAAGTATTGACGCCTCTTTATGAAATTTATCGTTTAAAAATCGTCCTCCCCAATTGTAATATTCTTTTATCTTCTTTAGTCGATTCATTTTATTTAATTTATGAGGTCAGTAATATATGTTTTTGATTTAATATGCTTTCTTATTACATAATATGAGTAGCTCAAAGTTAGTATGCAACAGATAATTTTTAAAAGTATTAATACAGAATATGGTATACTATCATACACAAATTCATTTAAATTAAAAAATAAGAATGTGCAACTCAAGATTGTTAAATAAAGCATTGGTTTAGTTATGTTAAATCGAATATTAAAAAACTTGCGATTAAATAAAAATTGAATTATCAACCAGATTATTGAACCTATTAATGTTCCTAGTGCCACACCATAAATACCAAATCGATTAACTAACATCAGACTAATAAATACATTACTTACAAGAGATACAATCGAAGCAATTGAAATATACCTTGTTTTAGACAATATATGTAATCCCGTATTATAAAATAGATTATTGAATCCAATAAATATTATGGAAATACTCAAAAAGAAAATAACTAAAGAAGATTTGTTATAGGCAGGTGCAAATGCTTGAATAAGCTCATTGTTAAAAGTGAAAAAAATAAAAATAAATGGGAAAAGTGCTGGCCAAACAAAATCGTGAAGAGATTGCATAATTTCTTTGAGTTTAGGATTGTCTTTCATGCTCATTGCACGAGGAAACCAACCTAAGAGTAAAGCAGAAAAAATCAAATTTAAAAGGCTACTTATTTTGGCACCAATCGCATAAATACCAAGTTCATCAATGGAGCAATAGTTCAAAATAATTTTTCGATCGAAAAAGGTAACTAATTGAAATAAAATATTAACTCCTAAGATGTGAACAGAGTAGTTGAAAAGGTGCTTGAATATGGTTAAATTCCATGTAAATGCAATTTTTTTTCGAACAGCTAGAAACCCAAGAACATTCATTATACCCACTGTAATTAAAGAAGCTCTAAAAAAACCTATTACACCCATCCGGTCATAGTAAACAAAAATAAATCCAAGAGAGACAATCAGCGATATGTTTATCAATGATAGTATGAGGAAAATAGTTTTTTTGAATTCGCAGCGTAATACTGAAATTGAGAACGAAAAAAGCATACTTCCAATCACAATAAAAATATTTATTAAGTATAATTCAAAGGAAACTGCATTGTTGAAAACATTGGAAATGACTGTTTTTTGTAACGAAAACATGACTAGACCATATAATGCACCAACAAACAATAAAAAAGCCAGTATTGTCCCTGTCAGCGATCTAATGTCATTTTTGTATTCAGGGTAAAATCTAAATAGGCCTCCAATTAATCCAAATGGAAGTATCGTCATAAATAAATTGTTCCAGGTAAGAAAAATATCCATGATTCCATAGTCACCTTTGGATAATATTCGAGTATAAATTGGAGTTAAAAAAATTGAAGCAAAAACACCGATATAACTCGATAGCCCGTATACTGCTGATTCTCCAAGAACTTTTTTAAGAATATTCAAGATTACTTTTTAAATAATGTAAAGTTAATTTTACAACTGTTTTTCAACATTACATTTTGTTGGGTCACAGGTGGAAGGTTGAGGTTATTGTTTTTGGTTATTAAAAAATGGCAATATTTTTTTTGTATGTAAAAATCAAAATTGAATAATATCAATATTACTAGCTTTTTTTCTTGGCTTTGTTGGGGGGGGAAAAACACCTTATTATGGTCTTTAAATAAAAATTAAGTCTATAGTGGAATTACTTTCAAACCAATTTTTTAAACCAACAAATCTATTTTTTTTAATACTATTGTCATTCCCAACTCTCTAAGCTCTGCTTTTATGTAATTATTTGAAATGGACTTAATAGTGGCGTTTTTTCCCTTAATCTGACCCTTGATAATGTCAATTTCATCTCCGACTTTTAATTTTCTAACTTCAAACTCTTGTACTTTGTCTTTGGATATAATTCCTTTAAGAGTATCAATTTCGGTATCTCTAATAATTGCTGGTTTGCCTAGCCAAAATATATAATTTATTATCGAAGGGTCTGTAAGTGGGGTAGCACGTTTTTTTTCTGTTGTTTTTATAAATATGTAGGAGGGTAATAAAGGTTCTATTACTTTTTTTTTTCTGTCGCTCCATTGCTTTAATGTTGTTTTCATAGGACAGTATACTTCAAAGCCGTTTTGGACTAGCCTTTCTAGTGCTTTTACCTCATGCCTTGGTTTTGTATAAAGAACATGCCAGCGACTATTTTGGTGATTTTCCTCCATTTAGCCTCTTGTCCAAATCAGTAGTTGATTTTTATTTTGACTTCTTTCTGAAAACTCCTTATCTGTGTATGTTATATAGCGTATTTTTCTTTCTATGAGTTTTTCTGTTTTTTCGACGACTTCCGTTAAATAATTTTTATTAATTGTTCCTACAAGAATAATATCTACTAAATCACTATTTCTCCCCTCAGCTAAATCTCCTGTTAAAAAGATTTTGGTTGGTTCACCTAGGCCTTTTAAAATATTATCTATAATCACATCTATCCCTAAGTATTTTCTTACTATCTGGTTAACATCTTTAAATAAAGGATGTGATTTATTTACCTTAAACATTTTTTTATTTCCGTTCCTACTAGAGATTAACATGTTTGCTGACTCTAGTCGGTTTAGCTCCAATCTAACTGCGTTGGTAGATTCTTCTAATTCTTCGCTTAAGCCTCTTAAATAGGCAGAGTTTTGAGGATTTAAAAAAAACTTGAGAAGCAGTTTAACTCTTGTCTTGGAAGTAATTAAGGTTTTAATCAAAATTTGATGTTTAAACACAGCTTCGCCATGTCAGCCACAGCTGTAAAACAGCAATAGCGAGTAAAAAAACTACTCAAAGTTAAAAAAATATTTAAATCAAAATACTAGGAAGTTTTATATTTAATGTGCTTACCATCTGCGGCACAATGCTTTCTTTACTCATGCCCGGAACAGAATTAATTTCAATTAAAAAGGGAATTCCGCCATAATTTACAATATAATCCATCCTCACAATCCCTTTCATTCCTAGTATACCATATATTTGTTTGGTTAAAGACTTTACTTGAGTAGTCATTAAGTCTGTTAGTTCTGCTGGGGTAACTTCCTTAGACTTACCATGGTATTTGGCATCGTAATCAAAATATTCATTCTCTGATATTATTTCTGTAATTGGAAGTGCTTTTACTCCTTCGCTATTCCTAAAAACTCCGCAAGTAACTTCTCTGCCTTCAATATTCTCTTCTACAATTACTTCACTACCGTGGTTAAAAGCTTCTTTTATGGCTGGCAATAACTCGCTTTCTTTTTTAACTTTTGTAATTCCAAAACTACTTCCGCCGTCGGTTGGCTTTACAAAACAAGGTAATTTAACTTTATCAATTATTTGTCTTTCGTCAATTACGTCCTCTGACTTTATTAGTTCAGCTTCAGGCACATTGATTCCAAAATTCTTTAAGAATTGATTGCAATGGTATTTCTGAAAGGTAAGCGCCATAATTGCAGCGGATGAAGTATTATAAGGTACGCCAACCATGTCTAAATAGCCTTGTAGTTTTCCATCTTCACCTGGTGTTCCGTGAATTACGATAAAAGCATATTCAAAATTGTGCTTTGTTCCGTTTTTAACAAAACTAAAGTCGTTTTTGTCTATAGAATATTTTCCCTCTTCATCATACGCCGTCCACTCGTTTTCATCAATTAACACTCTAGTGGGGTTAAATTTTGTTCTGTCTAGATTGTCAAATACTGTCTTTGCGCTTTTAATAGAAATAGCCTTTTCTTTGCTATATCCCCCTTCTATAACCGCAACTTTTTTCATTTACTCAAATTTAATATAGGTTATTTAACTTTGAAAGCGCTTGTCTTCTAATTATTAACCAAAGACTGTTACTCTAATCTTATATTTGTAGAATATTTTATTTATGAAAATAAAAAAAATTGTATTTGCCACTGGAAACCCTAATAAATTAAAAGAAATTAAGTCTGCAATTAAAAGTTTTGAAATTGTTGGGCTAAAAGACTTGGGCATAACAGAAAAAATTCCAGAAACTGGAGATACTTTAAAAAAGAACGCTTTGCAAAAAGCCAAATATGTTTACGATAAAACTGGTTTAGATTGTTTTTCAGACGATACGGGTTTGGAAATTGAAGCTCTTAATTACCGGCCTGGTGTTTATTCTGCGATGTATGCAGGACCTGACTGCAATGCGGAAAATAATATGAGAAAAGTATTAGAAGAACTTGGAGAAGCTCCAAATAGAAATGCCCATTTCAAAACCGTAATAGCTTTAATTTTACAAGGAAAAGAATACTTTTTTGAAGGAGTGGTGAAGGGGGAAATACTTAAAGAAAAAAAAGGAAAAGATGGGTTTGGTTATGATCCAATATTTCGACCTGTTGTATATAAAGAGTCTTTTGCAGAAATGTCTATTGCGCAAAAAAATGAAATTAGTCACCGGGGGTTGGCCGTAAAAAAACTAGTTAAATTTTTAGCTAGCCTCTAAGCTTTTTGAATTATAAAACAACAAAAGTGTTCCAAAAAAAGAAAAAATGGTTACACCGGCCTGTACTTCCAACATGTCATCTGACATAAAAGCAAAAAACATGAGGATAATGTAAGGAACAAAAAATAGGAACATTTCTTTTTC
>Ga0209632_10002983_pt1 | contig 15979 bp, 18 predicted proteins | sample COG_10_FD_184754 | JGI IMG/M metagenome (GOLD analysis project Ga0209632, IMG submission 184754) | Pelagic Microbial community sample from North Sea - COGITO 998_met_10 (SPAdes) (version 2) | ecosystem: Environmental > Aquatic > Marine > Neritic zone/Coastal water | place: Helgoland, sampling... | reverse complement strand
TCTGAGACCACATCTGAGCAGACAAAGCAGAAGCTAGAGGATGAGGCAGTAAAGCTTCTTGATAATATCATACAGGAGAACAACGGTGACATATCAGAGGACCCATTCACTGCAGAGCAGCCTGCTCCCGGAGCTGAGATAATAACAATCGAGGTAAAGGAGAACAGTGAGCTAGCTAAGAAGGTTAGAAAGATGGGCTTAGGTGAGCTAGTAGGCAAGAAGATAAACCTAGTTATGGCTGACCAACTGAAGGTTGATAAGAAGCGAATGGGTGGACCATTCTTCCCACTGATTGATAAGCTATTTGGTAAGGTGGCTTGGGCATCTATAGATAAGGGAGCCGCCTCACGTATAATTAATGGTGCGATTAAGTCAGACTATACCGTAGTATTCAATATGTCTTCTGACGGTATATACTCTAACAGTATTATGGGAGAGACATTAATTGAACTTATACCTACAGAAAAAAGAGATGAAGCATTTAAATTAATTAAAGAAAATATATTACAAAGCAAATCCAAAAGCTTAAAAAAAGCACAAGGGGTAATGAAGGTTTCTGAATCTTTAGAAGATTTTTTTAAGCAGCTTCAAGACCTTGATGTAGATACTAGGGCTGCAGTAATTACTAAATTGCTTCCATCTAAAAAAGTTGATACTGTTCAGACAGAGGTGGGTAAATTTTTAATAGAAAATAATATTTCCTTAGAAGGATTGGTTGAAGCTAATGCAGAAGATTTTGCAGCAAATCTACCTACAGGTGCTATGACAATGGTTCTTGAGGTAACAGACAAGGCAGGAAACAAGATAACAGAGGAAACCAAGGACGAAGCATTTATTACTCCTGAGCAACAGAAGGAAGAGGGATTGCCTCAGCATCCTAACTATCCTATGTATATTAGAGGTAAGGCGGTTGGTATACTTACAGAGACCACTCCTTTTTGGAATATGATTAAAGATGTCGGTGAGAAGATAAATCAAAAGATAGAGGGCATAATACAAAGGAGACAAGGTTTTAGAGAGGACTTGACTCAGGAAGAAAAAAACACAGTTGAAAATTTAAAGTATGGAGTTTCACTTAAAGGAAAAGATTCCATTACAGAAGCAAAGAGGGTAGCTAAGGTTATAAGAGATGTTAATGCTAAAAATATAGGAGGCTCTATAGGTAAGGTATTAAAAGATAATATGGATTTAATTATAAATGAATCCTCTATCGTAAAAATAAGGGAAACCTTTCAAGACTCTCAAAATATATTTGCTAAATATGTAAACACAACATCAGCATTAGCTAGGAAAGAAGCTATGAGAAGTGCTGAGATGTCTGCATCTAGGGCTCAAGAAGTTTCTTCACCTGAAGCTTCACGATACGAAAAGTTTATATCTGTACTCAAGAGGTCGTTCCCATCTGTAGAGGTGGTAACTACACAGGCTGAGTTTGATACACTACTAAAAGAGACCGGAGCTAAGCAGCTTACAACGAAAGGGCAAAAGGTATATGGTGCTGTCTACCAAGGCAAGCTGTATCTTAACCCATCACTTGAGAACTACAACACACCTATCCATGAGTTCGGTCACGTATGGATGAACGTAGCTAAGGAGTCTAACCCTGAGCTATACAAGAAGGGTCTATCTCTAGTGAAGGGCTCTCAGTATGAGCAGGATGTTCTTAACAATAAAGCATATCAGAAGGTCATCAAGCAGATGAGGAAGGATGGTGCTAGTGAGCAGGAGATTGAGCAGTATATACTAGAGGAGGCTTTAGCTACAGCTATTGGTGACAAGGGAGAATCGTTTGTTAATGCATCACGGAATAAGAGCTTTAAGGATTGGCTTAGTACACTGTATGGATTCGTTAGAAAGCTTACAGGTATATCAAGGTATAGTGCCAAGCAGCTTGAGGATATCACACTAGATGAGTTCACACAGGCAGTAGCAGTAGACCTGCTATCAGGCAGGCAGCTATTCGAGGGTGCTGAGATAACAGATATGGGTGATGCCCTACAGCTTATGGCTGAGAAGGGTGTTGACCTTGATGCCGCAATGAATGAGTCTATCAATCAGATGATAGACAAGGGGTTCAAAGCCGCTGAGATTAAGGGTGTTCTACAGCAGATGGGATACAAGGCACGGGCTATCAATGACGCATTGGTTGTAAAGATTGATGCTGACATGAAGCTGCCTAATGAGTTCGCCAATATTGATGGTGGTGTCAGAGAGGGTGAGGCACTGTTCCGCTCAGTGATGCAGAAGCTCAAGGAGTTTGCTGCACCTAAGCTTGTTAAGCGTAGCATTAAGGAGCAGTACAATGAGGCTAAGAAGGATGGCTATGAGGGTACAATAAAGGAGTACACTGAGGAGCAGAACAACAAGAAGGTTGAGATGCTTAAGCAGGCTAATCCACTATTGACCTTGCTAACCAACGAGGAGATACTAGAGCGGTATCCTAACATACAGAACGAGGTTGTTGAGAAGCAGCAGAAGTCAAAAGCTGAGATTAGAGCTAAGGCAATAAAGCTTCTTGAGGCTGAGGCTGCATTCCAATCACAGGACAATCTCACTCAGCTTAAACTGATTGAGTCAATGGATAGGACGATGAAGACTCGTTCTAACAAGGAGGTGCAGAAAAGAATCAGTGCCATCAAGCAGACACTGAAGGGTGTGCGTGAGGGGGTGAAAGACCTACAGGCTGCAAAGAAAAGAATAAAGAATTTTATTAATGAGGAGCTGCTCCCTAATGGTGTTTCTGTTAGGGATGCTAATAAGCTTGTAAGGATAGTAGAGAAGGCAACCAAGGAGACATATGAGTCTAGTGTTGCTGAGGTGATGAAGGTTGTAGAAGCTCAAACCTCTAAAAAGAAAAAAGAGACTATAAATAAAATGCTTAAGCTTGCTCAGCAGAAGTCAAAGGTTACAAATAAAAGAGCGAGGACAGACACTGATGCTAGGAGATTTTTTGAGCAGGCTTTTATTGTACTAAAGGCTTTAGATAGTAAAGACACGAAGAGTCTTGAGGATATACAAAGTAAGCTTACAGAAAATGAAGAAAAAATATATGAGATATTAGATGCTTTAAATGATGGGCTTGAGGTTAATGACACAGACCGAAACCTTTCAGCTTTAGCACAGGCGTTTGACATATTAGGAAGCCTTAACAATCAGGACCTTTCACAGCATGAGGACGCCCTTAACCTAATGAAGAGCGAGCTTGAGTCAGGTATGGAGTCGCTTCGTACAAGAAGGGCTGCACGTAAGGCTGTATATGACAAGCTAAGAGAAGAAGCAAATAAAAATATAAAGGAGGGGTACGAGTTCTTGTTTGATGAGAATGGACAACCCTTAGAGACTGCTGAGTTAGAGAACTTAAGCGATGAGCTCAAGCAAGAGATGTGGAATAATATTACTAGCATACCTGAGCTATTAAGTGCAGTGAATAAATTCACTAAACTTCAAGCACAAAAATATGGTAAGTTCTCAATGTTTTTTGACAGTGTTAAAAATCTAGGAACATTATTAAGAGGCTTGGATAGGAAAGGAAAGTTCTTTGAGAAGAATGTTTTTGACAAGCTTAACAACATGGAAGAAGAATACCTTCAGGGATACTTCAATACTATGGATATGCTAGAGTCAGAGCTTGATGCCATAGGTATAAAGGGAGGTATTGATGGTCTTAACAAGATTATAAATAAAGAGTTTGTAATAGCTAAAACATTAGACTTAAAAGACATTAAGCTATCTTTAAAAAAGAGTGCTCGCCCTGTTGTTAAGTTAACAAAGGGAGAGGCAATGAGGATATATGCCCTGAGCAAGAACGCTACTCAGATGTCAAGACTAAAAGACCAAGGGTTTACGCCTGCAAAGATGCAGCAGATAGAAGAGTTTATTGGTCCTCAATTGGTAGAGGCTACCGATGTTATTGTAGATTTTTTAAGTAGCTCATACTACGAAAGTATCAACAAGGTATACGAAGATGTTAATGATATATCTTTACCTTATATCGAAAACTATTTCCCAACTAAAACATCTCCAAGCAAGGGTAGCACCGCTGCTGAGTTTGATAGATTGTCTAAAGAAATAAAATCAGGAAACTTTGCGGGAGTGTTCTCGGCACAGCAAGCATCAGCACTTAAGGAACGAAGTAGTAAGGACGCTATTGATATTAGATACAAAGACTTTTCATCTGTTATTGAAGACCACTTTAGAACAATGGAAAGATTTAAGGCATACGCTATGGGTACAAAGGAGATTAATATTATAGTTAATCACACTACGAGTGTTAAGACATTACTAGCCGCTACTCGATTAAATAAAACTATTGAGAATAGTATAATGTCTGCGATTAATCCTGATGCAGTACAGCAACTATTTGAATCATCAAAAGGTGGTAAAGCTTTTACCTTTTTCCAAAGGCAATTCACAGGAATAACTTTAGCACTAAAGCCTATACAGGCATTAAAACAAATGACATCATTTATTAATGCTTGGGAGGATTACAGCTTGAGAGGGCAGGAAAAAAGAATACCTGTTGTTGATACTGTACTAGATGCACTTGGATTCTCATATGATATAGCAGCTACATTTATTCTTTTGCCAAAGGTGTGGGGTAAGTATTCTACATATAACAAGGCTATGTATTCTGCATCATTTAAAGACAGGATAAGGCAAAGTTTTAAGACGGCAGACCTGTTGGGATTAGAGCAAGGTGTTGGAGCGAGAAGACGCTCTAAGAAGACAAAGCTAGGAAGAGCTCTTCGTAAGGCAAAGGTGGTGGCTAATAGTCCTACACTTGTTGGAGATATTGCAGGGGTTATGGGATACATGGCAGCTTATCGTGCTAACATGAGAAATGGAATGAGTCAGAAGGAAGCTATTGAGAAGTTTAATAAATACAATGAGACTCAGCAGACTCGAAGAGGAACAGATAAGGTAGGATTACAGGCAAATGGTAGTATGTACACAAGGGTATTTACAATGTTTGGAAGCTCTCTGTTCCTGCAATTAAACAAAGTAATGCAGTCAGTAACCAAGTTAAGGAGAGGGTCTATTGATTCTTTTAAATCAGCGGCTAAAGGAGATTGGAAAGGAACCAAAGAAAACCTTCCTAAAGAAAAAGACATAAGAGCTTTATATGTTAACTTGGCTGTTGCCAATGTTTTGTTTGCAATGATGTCAAATATTTTTAAATACAATCCGTTTATGGATGACGATGACGAGGAGTTAACAGAGGAGGAGATGGAGCGTATAAAGAAAGCACAGAACGCATTGAAGAGGGGCAAGGAGGTTTCTGATGAGGACATGAAACTGATGGAGAGGTATCAGTTTAAGTTGGATAAAGAAGATGTCCTTAAGGCATATGATAATGCAAAGTATGGAATGAATCAGTTATTTAACCTACCCCTTGTCGGTCCATCTCTACAACAGAATTGGGATTACTACTATTGGAATAATCCAAATGCTTTTTCTACAGACAAAAAGAGTCGGGCTGTAAATCCACTTGAACAAACTTTTTCTAGGAACTTTTGGGATAGAACTTTAAATGATGTCTCAGAGTCTGAGTCTATACTAAAGACAATTATTAATTTTTCTTTAGGGGTTGATGTTAAGAGACCCCTTGCAATGGTTGAAGCACTTCAGTCTTATTGGGGAGATGATGAGATGTATCGTGAGGGATACGAGGAGCTCAATGATAAGGGTGAGAGAAAGTTTAAGGGAACCTTTGAGGACTACAAGGCGAAGCAGATGGAGGAGAATATGTATGAGCTGATGGGTATATCATATAGCTATCGTCCCGGCTCAGGAAAGGATTGGACCAAGAAGAAGATGACCATTACTATAGACCCTAAGAAAGAGGGGGAAGAAGAGGCGGCAAGCAGTGGTCCTAGGAAGCCTAGAACAAGAAGAAAAAGAAGTAGAAGAAAAAGAAGACAAAGATAGCCATGCCATTTAGAAGTAAAGCACAGCGTAGATATATGCACGCATACCTCCCTGACTTAGCACAGGAGTGGGAGAGGTATCCCAATAAGAACCTTCCGGAGAAGGTGAAGAAGAAGAGGTCTAAGATGCGTAACAGAAAGAAGCCTAAGCGTACTTGATGTACTTTAGTTTCTTCTGTGTCTCGTAGTATGCCATAAGCTCATCGTCATTGTAGCTACCCTCTCTCTTTGGTCTACCACCCCAACGTACCGTTCCGTGTAGCTCGTGAATCTTTCCATAGATTATCCCATCCTCACACGCCCATATCATCACAGGGTTTAATCTCTTGGCTGAAAGTTTAACAATTTTTTGCAATGCTACAGGCAACGGGTACGCCTGAGAGATTGTTCTCAAGCGACCCTTCACCTCAACATATGATATGAGCTTATTGTCTTTATCAAATACTCTGTAGTCGATGTCATCGGGTCCAAGCTTCTTGTGTGAACCCTTGAAGACCTTAACGAAAGTCTCTATAGCCTTACGCTCCCTCCTTAAATCTTCTTCAGACTCGAACCTCATTATGTAACAGGAATGTAAATATATATTGGATAGCCTTCGCTTTTACTGCCTGCAATATTGTAATCGAAGAACTCTTGAGCATCAATGGAAGTCATCTCTTCCTCATGAATGAGCTTGTCAATTATTTTATTGGCATCCATTATCAGTACATTACTATTATACTCAAGACCTACGACACAGTCCTCATACCCTGTCGGATATAGGAATGTTTCGTCAGGAAAGTCTTCTGTTATCTGCTGTAAAATTTTATTTGAATACATTACTTCGTGTGTTTTTCGGCATGGCAGTTTGAACAAAGCACCATGCATTTATTTATTTCATTTAATATTTTATCTTTTGAGTATCCAAGGTACGGACCATCGCTAACATTAAAGAGCTTGTCATCTTTGTTGTGATGAAAATCTAAAGCCTTGATAGAGAAGTGTTTATTCTTATCCTTTGAGTATCCACACTGCTCGCAAGCTAGCGTCTCCTTATACTCTCTGAACCATAACACCTTCCTGTCTCTGTATGCTCGCTTAACACATCTATAGCAGTCCCTACACTTTCTTCTGTAGTATCTCTTTCCGTTCTTTATTCCTGAGGTGTGAAACTCTGAGACATCCTTATCCTCCCCACACTCTATACATTTTTTATTTTGTTCCATTGTTGCTTATTGATTGCGATAGACTATTCAACACCTCCTTGAGCATATGAATCTCTAACGATACCTGCTCGTACTCCTTGTCTACTAGATGCTCGTATATAGCATTAGAGTGCTCGTGTATCTGATTCATAACAAAGTTGATATGAATGAGCCTCTCTCTATCTGCGTTGTTTATACTCATCTATAAATCCATTGCCTGTATTAAGGCGTTACCAAACATGGGGTCAATCTTTTTAATGTACCCATATATCTTCTTAGAGTTTTTCTTTACCTCATTCCTATCTTTCTCTGTAGAATCAGAGCCAAGTGTGGCATAAAGTGAGGAGTCTATCCTAAGCATCTCGTTTATCTTTTGTTTACTGTCCCACGTCTTAAATGATTCTATTCTTGCTAGGTCGTTTATACTATATCTATTCTTTATAGATAAAAAGTATTCATCTATCTTCTTTAAAACGTCATTCTTTAGCATGGTGTTTTTCAAATTTAATTTTTTATTTTCTTTTTTCAAAGTTATTATCTGACTTTTTAAAACAGCGGTGTCATCCTCCTCTATTATGTTTACAGTGTTTTCATCTATACACCTAAGCACGTCATGGTATTTGCCCCTAACAATTTCATTGTGACTGATGTACACATCAATGTGTTTGTTGTAATGCACAATGGTTGCGTGGTGGTACTTCAGGAACTGTGATATGGGTGTTATACCATAGCCCCTATCGCTCATAATCTTAGAGAAGATTGCCCTTGCTGTGGGTATCGGATGTGCCCTGTCTTTTTTTAGTAGGTCCTCGATATCAAATACGTTCTCTACGATATCTTTTATTTTATTAAATTCTGATTGCATTTTATTAATGTTTTATTTAGGTTCATATAATCTAAGTATGTGTCGCAGTCCGTCTCGTTTATCTCTAAGAACAGTGTCATCTCTCCCGGCTGCTTGATGTATGTCAGCTCAAAGAACAGTGGCTCATCGTGTTGTACGATGCCACCAATCATCTGTGTCTGTGCCTCCTTTATAGGTAGCAGGTCCTCGTATGTGTCCATCTGTAGTAGTATCTCATCTGTCTGCTCCTCCGTATACTCGGCAAGAGCCATAAACATTGAGCCGTTTATCTCATACTCCGACCAATCATCCTTTGTATATTTCTGTTTTAAATCCATAATCTTCTAGTTCTTTTAATCTATATTCCTGTAATCTTGAGACCTTTCCTCCGGGTCTCTTCACTTCTGAGAACAATACATTGCAGTTTGGTGGTATAGCTATCAGGTCAGGTATCCCATTCTTGTTGGTCTTGACTAGCTTGATAACGTAGTACCCCTCAGACTCAAGCTGCTTAATTCTTTTTGATTGGATTTGTTGCTCTGTCACCTAACAAATTTACGAAATCCTTTTTAAAGTAATTAACTGTGTACGTCTTCTTTTTTGATACTGCCTTATGTATGTCGTCCTCTATACCACCCTCACTGAATATCCAATAGACATCGCTCTCTAGCCTGTCTCTTGTTGTCATTCTGTCACGACTCTGCCAATAGCTTGTCGCACTGAAGTCAATATTGTAGTAGACAAGAGCGTCTGCCTGACGTAGAGAGATACCCTCTCTGCCTGACACAATCTGCAGGGCGATGGACTTATCTGTCTGCTCAAATTCACTCAGCTCTGTAGTGACATCCCCTCCGTATGCCTGCTTGATTGCCTTGAGTTCCTCCTTGAACTTGTAGAATATTCCTATCTTATTTCCCTTGAACCTCTCTCTAATAAAGTTCGCTTTAGTCATATCAATAATCATGCTAGCTCCCGACTCAAACTTTATTGTGCCTGAGTATATCTGATGAAGCTTCATCATTAACTTTACGGGTGTGTCTGCAAGTATCACCTCGTCCTTTCCCTCAATCACTAGGTCCTTGTTCAGTCTCTTTGCTAGTGCGTATGTCTTGTCCTCCATCCTTACCCTAAGGATATGCTCTCGTGTGTCCACCTCAAAGCCTGCCTGCTTCTGTGAGTAGTTGATGGTGTGGTGTGACATTGCTTTTGTTATACTATCTAAGCCATTGCTATAGTCATTGATTAGGTTTCCGTTTATCTTCCTCTGCTTTACCTTGACCCAATCATGTGCAAACTTATAGAAGCTTTGGTATCTACTGAATGGGTTCATTGGTATTGCATACACCTGATGATACATCTGTGAGTATGACTCAGGTGTCGGTGTCCCTGACATCAGTATCACATGGGGGTCATTCCTCTGTATGAGGCTCTTAACATCCTTAGCTCTATTGCTAGGCTTTGGAAAGGCTCCCATCGAGTGTGCCTCATCACATATAATAACGTCCCACCTAATGTTTGGGACCTTATGTATCGACTCATAGTTGATGACAAACAAGGCGAAGTTGTTTGGGCATAGGTTGTCGTAGTCATCTATGATGCTTGACATTGCCTTCTTCTTGGTGAGGAACAGCACGTTATCAACATTGAGCTGTTCACAAATTCCTAAACTCGTCAGTGTCTTACCTGTCCTTACCTCCATCGCAAGGTAAAGAAAGCCTTTGGCACGAATCATCTCCGTGCCTTTGGCTATTATTTCCTTCTGATAGTCTCTAAACTCTACCATCAGTTGTTGAATTTAAACCTATAGCTTGACTGAGTGGAGTCCGTATTGTACTTCATAGACACCTTGTACTCTCCCCTTTCTTTTAAGGCATCCATAAGCTGAACATACTCTTCCTCACCGAAGAATATCATTCCATCAAAGCAGAATGCCTCGATGGTTACAAGCTCTCCTGACGGCTTCTTTATCTTCACGTCTTGGAACGTGTCTTCATAGAACGACTCCTTAGAGTTTCTATCGTATGGGTAGATTGAAATGAATAACACCTCTCCGTCCTTATTGTGCTCAATAAAGTAGGTACACTTTGCGTTTGTTGTTGCCGAGTTTGAGAACGTACCTGACACCGTCTGATGTAGAAATCTTTCTTCCGTCTCTTCTCCGAACTCATCGACATAGTTTCCTATCTCCCACTGAGAATAGGCTGTTACTGATAGCATCACTGATGCAAATAAAATTAATTGTTTCATTGTATTTGATTTTAATTGTTGGGAGATTCAGAGCCCTCCCTTTGACTCATATTAATTTTTGTTGTGGCTCCACTTTGGGAGCCTTCTTAATTATTATCCATCGACCCTGTGCGTCTCGTCCCTCCTCAGGTTGGAGTCCCTCCTTAAACAAAGAGTATGCCACAAGCCATTGGTAGAACTTTGTCCTTGAGATTGTCATCTTTGCCTTGGGTCCGTAGTCAGGATACTCCTGCACAAAATCAAAGTATAGGTCCTGCTTGTATAACTTTACCCCCGGTATGAGATTCCTATTCTCTCCCTGACCATCCAACAGACCACACCACTCGATGAAGTCATGCGTTGTCTCTGCAGACAACTGACGTACCTTGAGGTTTACAAACTCAGACTTACGTAGACCCTTCTTAAGATACATCTGAAGACATCCTATCATGTAGTTGTCAAAGTCACACCACTCGGCATCGCTCCAATCCCCAAACATTAGCTTGCCGAACTCATCCAATGGTGTGAAGTTCTTGTCGTAGTGCTGATGTAACTCAAGCTCCCACTTCCTCCTAGCAAAGCTGTTTCCTGCACCCTTGATGGCATAGTTGGTGGTGATAGATATCTTCGGTGACTTGCTGAATGGTATCTTGATTGCGTCCTTGTTCTTCTTCTCCAACGTCAGTCCCTCTGTTACCACGCTGAACAGCCTCTCGAAGTCAAAGTGTTTCTTCACATCATCGAAGACAAGTATCTGCGTGTCTGCACTCACAAGCTGATAGGCAAAGCTTCTCTCGAAAGCAAATGACTTGCCATCAATCGTTACCACCTTCTTCATCTTTGATAGTGCGTTCATAAATATCCCCTTACCCGTACCACCCTCAGGGTTGTCTGATATAACCTCGTCATTGAGTATCACTGCAGGGCAGTAGGATAGGTTCTTGTGTGCGTGTAGTAGGAACCCTATCGTTGACTCCATGCTATAAACCCTTGACTCATGCCCTGCACAGATGTTAGATATAAACTTTCGGTATACGCTATCGCTACCATCACATATCTTGAACACCCTATCAATTACGTGGTCCTTCCATACGTATCCACCGAGGTCCAAGTAGTCTATAGGGGTAATCTCTCCCTTACCTACACGTACTGCACAGTTCTTATAGTATAGGTAGGCAGTGTCCTTGGTGTCCTCAATGAAGTATATGTCTATCGTTGAGAGAAGAGTTAAGAACTCCTCACGAAACAGTCTTGTTTGGTCTGCGAAGTAGTTGTATATCGCCATGTCATCCAAGTCTATTACGTGGTTTAGTATGAAGTCCTTTATCTCTTTCTCTGAGGTGTGGTCGATGAGGTTGTTGGTGACCTTCACGAACACATAGTTCTTGCTACCCTCAGGGCAATACTTATAGAACCCATTGTCCTCCAAGAAGTCCTTGAAGAGTATGTGTACTATCTTAATAGTTCCCTTATCATTCTTAGACCAAAACACCTGCTTTGATTGGTCATCCTCTATTCGATTCATTACTGAGTCTATCGTTGCACCATCCAAGTCCGACTCCTCTAACTGATGGCGTACCTCTTTTTTTGACACGCCCCTCCGTAAACTTTGCTTGATGGTATTGATAGCCTCCTCGTCCTCGTAATACTTTGTCCCAAAGTTCTGCGTGTTTCTGTATGCCGAGTCAATCGTTCTTGTTATCTCCTCCAATGAGAAGTCTGCATTCTCAAACTGATTGAGTACATACCCTGCAAGGCTCTTGTTTATTCCATAGTCGTTGAAAGCCATAGCCAATACGTACACGTTCTGATTCCTCTGCCCCTCAATCATTGGGTACTTCTTTGTCCACCACTTCACTAGGATATCTACCACCTTGTTCTCGTCAGTGATTGGTATCGTTGGTGCGTCTCTATGTGATACGTACTCGGTGTACTCCACCTCCTCAATGGTATCCCATACGCTTGAGTTCTCATTGATAAATATTAGAGGGTCGTAGCTCTCGTAACATACCCTGCTTATATTCTTGCAGGTCTTATCGAAGTACTCTGAGCCGTAGTGATTCTCCAATGAGTTGAAGTAGTTCACATGGTTGTCCACGTCCTGAGGTATCTTAACCAATACCTTTAGACCATTCCCCGATGGGGATATGAACACAGAGTATGTGTGCTTGTCCTTACTGATTGACTCCTTATCCTGAAGGAGGTCCTTCTGCTTGGTGTACCCATCGAAGTCCAAGCATATCAGTCCACTATGCTCAACGATTGATGAGTCGTTCCTCTTGTTGAACGTACCACTGAAACATATTGCAGGTAGGTTCTTCTTTATCTCGTTCCTATCTGACTTGTTCTTCTCTGCTCGTATCCTCTTTACTAATTCCTTTGATGAGCCGTCCTTGATTCTATCAAGGATTTTATCTACACCTCGGTAGAAAGGGGTCTCTGTCTCCCTTATGTTCTTGAATATTGTGATGTCTGATGTCATAACTGTGTCGATTTTATGTCGATTTATAATACTTAACTATCTGATTATCAGATGTAGTGTCGATAATGTCAATTTTTTTTCTCTATCGTAGGGATAATAAAAAATAAATAATAAGAAATATATATACTCTATATAGAGGGAGATATTTTTGACATTCGACACACTTGATTGGTAGAAAAAGGGGAGTGACCTCCCCTTTAGTTTAACCAATAAACACTTAGGTTTAGAAGGGCAAGCCCTCTTCCTTAGCTTCTTTCTTTGGTGGTGTCTCCTCAGACTTTGCCTCGTAGGTGTCTAGCTCTACGTAGTAGTTCCCACTTCTAGCTTGGTTAACATTCAAATTAATCCAACCATTCTTCATGTGTTCCTTGACAAATGCCATAGCATCGTCCACCTTAAGTGATAGTCTGCCCACTACAAACTCAGGGGCATTGTCTCTCCTCTTAAAAGAGAAACCATTAGCAAAAATTTTCTCGTCTTGTGACATATTAGAAATTTATTTTCTCCGATGATGATTTAAAAGCCTACACATAACACATCGGAAACATCATGCGTAAGCTATCTATGTTATATCTCTTCCTTCACGTAGTAGTTCTGAATGTCTATGGTTGATTCATCAGAGAAGAACTTATGGTACACGTCTATCGCTCTGTGCATCTTGTCCTTTCCTCTCTGATAGAAGTCTTGATTACCTGTAAACATTCCCATACGTCCTGTCTTCTTCTCTATCACCAAGAACATCATCGGCTTCCCGAACAACTGTTGGTATATGTAGGCTTGACTATCGTAGTTGTACTTCCTTGCGTTCCACTTAAAGTCATCAAGGTTTGACGTTGTCTTTAGGTCTATCACGTAGTCCTTGTGTACGATGTCTGCCTTTCCTTTCCACTTGGTCCATAATGATTTACCATTTAAAACTACGTTGCCGTAATCCATAACATTAGGCACCTCAAAGTTATTTCCCTTTGCGTGTATCAATTCAAAGAAGTCAAGGTTACTTCTCATCTTATCTACCAATGACTCGATGGTCTCCTTCTCTGTGCGTAGAAGTGCCACCTCCATACCTGACTCATCAATAAACTCCTTGTATGCCTTGGTGTTTCTTGATGCAGAGTCTACCCACACCACGTCCTTAGCCTTCTCAGGCTCAAGGATAAGCTGATGGAAGTATCTTCCCTCTGCAAAGTTCTTGTTGTCGGGACGAGAGACCCCGAACATTTCGGGGTTCTTCAGTAGCGTACCGATGTCTGAGTTGGATAGGTACTGCTTACCTACCCCTCCGTAATACTGCTTGTCATCACGAAGAAGTTCTATTACATTCTCATTCATATCCTATGATTTTAGTGCGTCATTAATCTGCTTCTCTTGTTTCTTATTGACATTGTACTTCTGCTCAATGTTCGCTACAATCTGCTTGAATCCAAGCTTCTTGTTCTTTGCTACATAATCAAGCATCTCTGCCATCTTATCTGCCGGGATGTCCTCAAGTGTGACCACCTTCTTCTTTGGTGTTGCCTTCTTTGGCTTTGTCTCCTCTGCAGGTACGTCCTCTCCTGTCCATAGCGATAGACCTAGTCCATGCATAGCGATAGCCTTAGTCGTTGCCCTCTGTATTGTCTTGTTCACATCCGTTGACGTTACCTTGTCTATTACAATGGCATTGTTTCTAAAGTCCATAACGGGTAGCATATCAATATGCTCGATGTCATCCACCACAATCCCTACCTTTACCCATGCAGACTTGCCGTCTGTGAAGTAGTTGAATCCTGTGTGGTCATGCTCGTATATGATACGTTGTGCGTTAGGATAGTTCTGCTTAAGCATATGCCATGCGTTAGCCCATGATAGGTAGTCTAGTCCACCCTTCTTCTCGACCTTGTCTCTTACATTGATGGTCGATAGTGTCTTGTAAATTGAATTTGTTTTACTCATTGTTATTTAATTTAATTAATAATTGATTTACTTTATAGTATCTCTTCAGGACCTGCTCCCTCTCCTCCCGTAACTGCAGGAGTTTCTTCTTGCGTTTATTCTGATTAACCTCATACCTTATCCCTTCATTCAGTTGGTCTATCCTCTGTTTAAAGTTCGTTAAAGATAATGTATATATCCCAAACAACCAACCCTTGGTTCGAAATAAATTGTAGTGTTCATCGCTTATCTCCTCGTAGTATTCACTCATGGTTGTATCCATTATCGTGACCCGTTGTGTGCGATTGTCTCTGACTATCTTTATTCCATGAGATAGGTATGAGTCGTAGTCTGAGGTCTCGTACCTGCAAGACGAGTGGTCCTTACTCGCTTGGGTAAACACCTCATGTAGATTACACTGCATCGACCTCAATCTTTGAAATGATTTTCTTATATCCATCATCCTCATACATTACCTTCTTTGCTCTTTGTATGCCATGAATAATTGTTGAGTGCGTGATGTCGTGTCCTATCTCTTTCATATACCTCTCGATGTATGAGATTCTCATTCCACTCCTATCGCATAGGAGATACAACATCTGCCTTGCGTCAACGTACTCTTGTTGTTTCTTCTTGGCAAACATCTGCTCCCTGCTTAGTCCAAATCTTTCTTGGACATCTTCTGCATACCTCTTAAATAGTTCTGCGTTCATCTTCCTTTGGTTTTGTTCCTATCGTCATTGCGTTAGCAAAGGACTCAAGGATGTTAGTAAAATGTGGGTGTGTCCCACTCTCAATCTTTAGCTTTTTCTTTTTGTTTTTACTCATATCTATTTATTTAATTTCCAATAATGTGTTGGCTCCCCACTCAATCCATAATCAAAGTCGTATCCAAGCTCTAGTGCGAGTGTTCTTAAACGCTCCATCTCTTTGTATGGGTCTGCATCCTCATCGTACTTACTGAACACATCAGTTAGTATATCGGGTACGTTCCACGTTAGAGTATCTATCTCGGTTATGGTCATCTGCTTTGTTGTCTCCTTGTTGACCCACTCCTCTGACTCAGTTGGATGCCTTACATGAAGTAGCTCATGCACTATGTCCTCCTCGGTCAGTGGTCTATCGTGGAATATCGTAGCGTATAATGACTCCTCTTGAGGCATGATGCCTACAAAGAATCTCTCATCGCCTACGCAGTCATCGGGGTAGGTAACTGATGCAGGGTCTATCTGCCTTGCGTCAATCGTCCACTCCTCTAGTCCTAGTTTCTTCTGCCAATGCTCTATCATATTATTTTTTTTTAACATATATACTTGTGTCATTTACTATGATGGTATCGTACTTCGTACCATCTAAATTCTCTTTATCAACAACCCCTTGGTTGACATACCATGTCCAATGAGGT
>Ga0209632_10002976_pt1 | contig 16003 bp, 5 predicted proteins | sample COG_10_FD_184754 | JGI IMG/M metagenome (GOLD analysis project Ga0209632, IMG submission 184754) | Pelagic Microbial community sample from North Sea - COGITO 998_met_10 (SPAdes) (version 2) | ecosystem: Environmental > Aquatic > Marine > Neritic zone/Coastal water | place: Helgoland, sampling... | reverse complement strand
CATTGGGATTGATGGTGTTTTGTACCAATTGTGCATCAGGCGACGGAGAACTTCAGGTTAATTATGCATCGGGATGGAAAAACGCAGCTGGCGGTGACATAACAGACCCACCACAAATAGGTGATTATAGAGATGGTGGGATTGTTTTTTATATTGCGTCAACCCCCGTAGATTTAGATGGAGATGGTGATTTAGATACAGGCTTGGTTTGTGCAATACAAGACCACCCTAATGCAATTGCGTGGATAAGCGGAGGCAATACGCGAACAACTGAAAATGGCGGTACATCAGCTTCTATTGGACAGGGGCAAACAAATACAACGGCTATGATGGGTCAAGCTGGTTATACTGGAGGCGCTGCTAAAGTTTGTGATGAGTATACAATTACAGTTAATGGAATTATATACAACGATTGGTTCTTACCCTCAAAGGATGAGTTAAACCAAATTTACACAAATAAGGCAGCCATAAACACTACAGCAGCAGCAAATAGTGGTAGTAATTTTTCTAATGGTTACTACTGGAGTTCTACGGAGTACGATAACAATTTCGCGTGGTTACATGATTTCTTCTTTGGTGATCTGTTCTTCACCAATAAGGACTACACAATCAATGTGCGTGCTGTTCGGGCTTTTTAACAATTTAATTATTTATCAATTTAATACAAGCCCTTGCTTTTAGTAGGGGTTTTTATGTTTGGCATATCTTCTTCTTTAAATTCAGCTATTTCTAAACTACGTAAATAGGTTTAATTAAGATTTTGTATTTTTACATTATAAACCAATTATACTTTTAAAATACTAAGATGAAAAAAATCACATTACTAGTTTTGATGCTTTTTACAGCACTCGGCTACGCCCAAGTAGGTGTCAACACAAATAACCCAGATGCATCAGCGGCATTGGATATTACTTCTACCACAGGGGGGTTATTGCCACCACGTATGACAACTACCGAGCGTGACGCTATTAGTCCAGCTGCCACAGGTTTAATAGTGTTTAATACTACTTTAAATACATTACAAATTAATGAAGGAGATGCTACAACAGCCAATTGGGTAAGTTTAAGTGCTGCTGCTACTTCACCTACCTATACTGTAAACACTTTTTATGCAGAGTTAGGAGGTTACGTTATACAAATTAGTCCTAATGGCAAACACGGTTTAGTGGTTGCAATGCAAGACCAAGGAAATTCAAACTGGTATGAAGCTAATGACTTATTGAGCAATGCCTCTAATCACGATGCAGACGGTAAGGAATTTTCAGATTGGCGTTTGCCTACCAAAAGAGAATTGTCTCTTATGTATGTGCAGAGAATAAGTATTGGAGGGTTTGATTTGAGTGGACAAGCTCCTACTTATTCTTTCTACTGGAGTTCTACGGAGTACGATTACGGTTACGCGTTGATTCAGTTTTTCGACAATGGTTCTCAGGACCTCTACAATAAGAGCTACACGGGCAATGTGCGTGCTGTTCGGGCTTTTTAGTTATTTAATTATTTATCAATTTAATACAAGCCCTTGCATTTAGCAGGGGTTTTTATGTTTGGCATATCTTCTTCCTTTAATTCAGGGAGTTTTAAACCTCTTAAGTAAGTTAAACTGATATTTCTAGAAGCCTTCAATGTTTTTCTGATAGCTTGTATGCAAAATTAACTTTAATTTAGAAACGGTCTGTTTATATGCCATTAAGTGGGCAATATTTTCGTTTTCATTTTTCGTTGTTCTGTGGTCATAGAGCATCGTAGCTAGAGTTGAATTGTCCTGGGGCTTTATAAATTCAGTATAACTGAAGTCGTTTGTTTTTAATGTAAATCCGTTGGTTTGTTTTATAAAAACATGTTTTTTTCCTTCCAAATTCGGATTGTTCAAAATAGGCACGACACTGGTTCCGTCTAATTGGTTCTTAGGCACTTCTAAATTACACAGTTCTGCTAATGTAGGGTAGAGGTCTACTAAGCCGGTCAAGGCATTAGTGCTGCCTTTGCCCTTAGCTAAAGGGTTGTAAATAATTAGAGGCACTTGAGTGGAAGTGTTGTAGTTTGTAAACTTTGCCCACTGGGTGTGTTCCTGTAAATTATAACCATGGTCAGAGACCAAAACAACAATTGTGTTTTGATCGAGTTGCTGGTTCTTTAGCTCTTGTAAAACTTTAGCAATTAAGGCATCAGTGTAAGATACTGTTGCATAATACCCATGTATCAAATCAATGGCTATACTGTCAGACACCTGTCCGCGCTTTGGAATGTTAGAATAGCTTCGCATTTCATCCCAATTACTAATGCTCATCTTTGGGGCATTTCTGGGGATATAATTATAGTTTTCAGGTTGTTTAATTGTAGTTCGATCGTAAAGGTCCCAATACTTTTTAGGGGCATTAAACGGCAAATGTGGGGTGATAAAACCCGCAGTTAAAAAGAAAGGTTTAGCGCTCTTTTTTAGTTTTTTAAGATCTCGGATTACTTTTTCGGTTAACAACCCATCAATATAAGTAGAGTCAGAAACCTCTGCACTTTCATAAGCGGGCCCTGTGTCTGTTGCATTGTATAAGGATTTATTATTGGGGTCTTGATAGTCTTTCCAAAGCGATTGCCAATGATCCGTGGGCGCTAAGCCTTTATCATTTTTATCAAAAGCATAGGGGCGCCAAACTTCACTCCAATCCGATTCTCTGTCGTCTAAATGATGATAGATTTTTCCATTTGAAATCGTGGTATACCCGTTTTTTTTAAATAGCTGAGGAAGTGTTACCGCTTCTGGTGTTTCCTGCTCAACAAAGGTCTTATAATCTAAAAACCTGTTTTTTGTAGGCAGCATTCCTGTAAGCATACTAGCCCGGGATGCGCCACAAACAGGGACATTACAGTAAGCATTTGCAAACTTCACTCCTTGTTCGGCCAACGCATCAATCGTAGGCGCATGTATTTGAAGGGCTCCAAAACTTGCTAATTCTGGGCGTAAATCATCAACATATAATAATAGAACATTAGGTTTTTGAGACTTCTGTTCTAGTGCTGGTCCTTTACAGTTTAAAAAAGCTAAAAGGAAAAGAAGCAGGAGATTTTTCATAATTTATAAGTTAAATAGAAATCAAATTTAGTAAAAAAAAGTCACTGGTAGTTTACTGGCAGTGGATAGACCGTTGATTATTTCCAAATAATTTTGATGGTAAAATTATAGATGGTAAAATTAAAATAGGCATCACTTCTTCCTTTAATTCAGGGAGTTCTAAACCCCGTAAATAGATTAAGCTTAGCTTATAGACGAATGCCCCCTTAGCCTTCTGTCGCTCGAATATAGAGTCTATACGTTTAAAGATATCAATAGCTCCAGAGTGTCAAAAAGTTTCGTTTTATATTGATTGATACTATTAAAGTTGCTTCCTTATGTTACCAAGTTAATGTCATAATAAAGGTGGTTTCTGAGATGATATTATATTATTTAAAGACAGCCCGTTATTGAAAAAAATTGATTTTCAATTAATAATTATGTCTAATAAGTGTGTTTTGTTTGATATCAAAAAACGCCTCCTGTTTAAGGGGAGCGTTTTAAAATTAATTTATTTTAGTTATTATTTATTATAAGTGATTTAGTAGACGTTCCTTGTTCTCCTTTAATAACTAACAGATATTCAGCATTAGCTAACGCAGAAATATCGATTGAAATCTCCAGCCCCATATTAGTTAAATCTACTACATTAACAATTTTACCCGTTAAATCATAAATAGTTACCTCACTAAGATCCATTTGTTTAGGATTGCTTAGGAAAACTATACTATCTGCGGGGTTAGGATATAGGACTAACGATGCAAAATCTTGCTGACCATTAGCCCCTAATGTTTGCTGAACATCTAATTGAAAACTACAAGTAGAAACAGATCCAGATTCATCTTCCGCTGTAAAAGTAACCTCTTGCACCCCCAAATCTAATAAGGTGCCTGGTACAGGGTTCTGTGTAAAAATCATTACAGGATCTGTACAGTTATCTGTAACAGTTGCAGTGCCATCAGCAATATAATCCCCAAGAGCATAAGTTCCATTAGGGTCCAAATTTACTTGCTGATCATCGGGGCATACAATTTGGGGGCTTAATAGATCTACGACGTTAATATCATCAGAAGCACTATTAGTACATGTATTTCCGTTTATAAATGTATAGGTAATGGTAATGTCTCCAGATAAATTAGTAGAATCAAAACTAAAAGATGTTCCATTTCCATTATCGGTAACACCCGCACCGCTATAGATCCCTCCAGTTGGCAATCCTCCGCCTAAGTTATCCGTGTTTATATTTGGACAGTAAGGACTCACTGGAGCTGTAAAAGTAACGACAGGAAGATCTAACACCTCAAAACTCACATTACTAGTATTAGCACAAGTACCTGTGGTAGTATACGTTATAGTGTATGTGCCTGGTGTTGAAGCAGACACATCAACAGTTCCTGAACTTGCGTTTAAACTCAATCCTGTTGTGGAACTGAACGTTCCTCCTGCTAATCCGGTAATGGTTGGCGTAGGATCTGAATCAGTTGTACAATATGCTCCTCCACTGAAATTAAATGTGGCGTCATCTAACTCATTAATTGTTACAGAAAGCGGAAGTGTTTTAGTTCCTGAAGTACTATTAGCTTTAACCGTAAGATCATAGCTTCCAGCGGTAGCGGCTCCAGTATTAGAAATGGTCAAAACTGAAGTCCCTGCAGGCGTCACAGAGCTCGGACTAAAGCTAGAAGTGGCTCCAGCTGGAACCCCCATTATACTTAAATCTACAGAATCCTCATACCCACTAATAGAGCCAATATTGATGGTATAAGTAGCATTGGTTTGAGAACAAACGCTTGTATTGGCATTGGTAGCTGAGATCGAATAATCACTGGTAGCTACTGTAATTGTAAAATTGTTGTTTGAAATATCAAAGAAAGTATCTCCAGAACAAACAACCATTACACGAGCAGTAATAGTTGCTGTGTTAGGAACTGTAATCGCTTGACTCCCATCATTTGGAGTATTAGAGGCTAAAACAGTAGGATAGGTCAACCCTCCATCAGAAGAAAGAAGAATGTCTACATTGGCGCAAGAAACAGGAGCCTGGTCTGTTCCTGCTACATCCCAGCTTACAGTCTTGGTAGACAAACCAGCCCATGTTATTTCTGTAGCCGTTGGATTAATTACCAAAAAAGGTCCTGAGTTTCCATCAATCGTTACAATTACATCATCAAAATCAGTACAGGCCGCTCCTCCATCTGTGTTATTATCCCGCACTGTAACGCGGAAATTCATTGTTCTTGAAACTGACGATAAGACTTCCCAGGTTGGTGTATTATTAGCAATGATATCATTCAAATTCGGGAAATAACGAGTGGGGCTTATTGAAGGAGAAAAAGAGCGAAAATTAGGCCCCACAGTTGAATTTTCGGATGGAGGCTGAGGAGATGGATCTGCATCCATTTGTTCCCAACAATAGGAAAGAACATCATTTTCGTCTGGATCTGTTCCCGTAACACTAAGGCTAAATGGCGTGTTTGCAGGCACTGTAATATTTCCACTGGTTTCTGTGATTGTTGGCGCCGTGTTAGGAATCGTTGTCACCACTGGACAAGTATGTCCTTCCCAAGTTACGAAATTTCTAATTTCTGCTATAGTAATCCCATGAAAATGATCATCTGAATTACTCTGAATATTTGGTGGACAAATTCCTGCATAGCCCATTATTGTAGAGGCACTTCCTGGCTCAACAGAAGTTACCAATGTGTTTCGTTGACAATCATTATTTTGGGTATGATTCCCCCCAAACTGATGTCCTATTTCATGACTAACATAATCAATATCAAAAGGGTCGCCTACTGGATTACCCCCCCCCGTCACTCCTCTTGCTTTACCAGAAGAGCAGGGACTATACAATTGAGCAACACCACCACCTCCAGTAGAAAAAACGTGTCCAATATCATAGTTTTCAGTTCCAATTACTGCATCGATATTGACTTGATTCTCATCCAACATTTCAAATCCGTCGTTGTTGGTGTAAGGGTCGGTATCTGAATCGGTATAAATAATAAGATTATTATTTCCAATAATATTCATTTGAATCCCAACCTCTCGATTATACACCGCATTAACACGATTCATAGTGGTCACCTGTGCTGCAAGGGCTCCTGCCACAGTACCTCCATTAAACTGTGTGTACTCTCCTGTTGCTGCTAATGCTAATCTATACGTTCTTAGTTCACAAGACTCAAATCGGTTCTCGGCATTTTCTGGTCGAAAATCAGCTGTGTTAACCGCTTGACCTACGACACCACAAACCATTTCTTTACCCGCTATTGGAGTAAAATCCTTTTTGTAATAAGATATATAGTTCTGAACATCTCCCCCACCAAAACTGTAAGGATCAATATAAATGGTTCCTTCTCCTACAGTCAATATCATTGCATGAAAACCTGCAGGGGTGAGATCAAAACGAACAAATCTTCCAGGATTTTTAAGACTTACACCAGAATAAGTCATAATCTCAGGAAACTGTTGTGATAGTTCAGCTTCCATAATTGGTGACTCTACAATATTAAAGGTCTCCATGCTGCCATCTGGCATTGGCAAGTCCAGGAGTGTTTGCGAAGTTGTTGCTATTGGCGTATACTGCATTGGAGCTTGATCAAATATCCTCTTTATGCCCTGAATATTTAACTGAATGGTCCGGTATTTCGTTGGCTGAATATAGCGCGATCCTTTTTTGGGGATTTGCTCCTCATCAATATCCTGCCACATATTCTCTTTTTTCTGAGAATTTGCCGACAAGGTAGTTTGCGCACTTACCACTGCGAGACTTAGGAAGAATAACAGGGTTAAAGCGAATTTTTGAAATAAGTTTATCATTTTATAAACTTTTGTTAATTGGTTTGTAAACAAAAGTAAATGATTTGAAAAGAAACGCATTGGCAAACTCACTTTTTTTGTTTAAAATCGACAGCCTTCTCTTGACTTTAGTTCAAAAGTAACTTTAAGTAGCGGAGGGTTCTCAATCCATTTAATTCTTATCAAGGCCCTTACCGCTATGGTGCTAATTCTTGGCAACTATTTGGCTACTGACTAGCGCCTAGCAATTTCTTCCACGTCTCATTTACAAGTTGCAATTGAGTATTCAATTTTTACAAGATTGACATTTAAAATAAGTGCTGAAACCACTCACAAAAACCTGCTTTTAGCCCTTTTCTCAACCCACTTTGCCCCAAATCTACTGGGCTTTTTAATTATTTAAAATAGTACTGTGTAAGCGGATAAGTTTAAACAAAATATACAAAGTATTATTGAAACTTCGTAAGCAGGTTAAGCTCACATTTGTTATATTTGAAGTATATAATTTATTACTGACTTTTCTACTTACGAAAATCCTCGCGGATTTTCTGTTTGGTTTTGTAGTTACGAACCTTACTGCTTAAGCACGCAACTAATCATACACCAACCGTTGGGTTTAATGCAAAAAGACATTTTAAAATTAAGAACAAACCTTATGAAATTAAAGCATCTATTTAAAACCATTTTACTCTTCATATCCATTTTCTTTTTTCAACAGACAGCTTACAGTCAGGACTATAAAGATATGATGAAAAATAATACCATTAATTTTTATGATGTTGTTGATGAAGCAGAGTCATATTTTAAGACCATAGATATTTATGCCAAAGGATCTGGATATAAACAATTTATGCGATGGGCTAATAGTAATGAATATAAATATTATCCGTCTGGAGACAGGCTATCTATAGATCCTGAATTCGCTACTAAGGCATATCAGAAAAACTCAGCTAATAAAAGCACTCCATTAAACAGATCTAATATGTTTGGTGGTTGGAGAGAAATAGGGCCATTTGCAATAGATAATATTACTGGTCATTATGCCGCAGGAATGGGACGAGTAGAAGACTTTTACGTTGACCCAAATAATACGCAAAACATTTATATTTGTTCAAGAAGTGGTGGTTTGTGGAAAACAGAAAATGAGGGATCGACATGGTCTATTACGAGTACTGAGATCTTGCTAGCTTCTGGTGTTAACTCAATAGCTGTAGATCCATTAAATTTTAATCACGTCTACGTAGCACTACAAAATGCTAATAATAATTATTCTTTTGGTCTTTATGAATCCTTAGACGGAGGCACCTCTTTTAACGAAACAGGGTTTAATCCAACTAGCTTGGGCCTTGGAGGTTTAGGATCTAATTTTAGAATTTATACTATAACACATCATCCAACAATTACGAACCTATTATTAGTTGGTACATCTAATGGTTTATATAAAACTACAAATAATTTTAGTACTTGGACAAATGTTATAGACACGGGTGAAATTGTACAAGTTGAATTTCATCCTACTAATGCTAGTATTATTTATGCTTATAATAATTTACAAAAAAACTTAGTCTATGTCTCCAACAACACAGGTAATACGTTTTCAACGACTACTATTAGTGGTAATAGTAATGAATCCGCTACAATAGCTGTAACGGCTAATGCCTCAAATGATCTTTATTTTGCATCATCTTCTGGCATTTTTAAATCCACTAACTCGGGTTCAAGTTTTAGTTTTATTTCAAATTCGTTTAATAGTATTTCTACAATAGGTACTGATGCTTTTGCAGTAAACAGTACAAATAATCAAAATTTACTTATTGGTGGAGTTGATGGAGCAAATTCTACAGATGGTGGTGTTAATTTTACTAAAAGAACAAATTGGTATTTAGCAGATCCTATTCATGGCACTGGCACTTTAGAGCAAAATTATTTTAATAGTACAGCTTATGTACATGCCGATTTAAGAACGGCAAAATCTATAAATGGTGACTTTTATGTTGCTACAGATGGATGTTTAGCGAAAAGTGTAGACGGCGGTGTTACTTGGCAAAATCTAATGCAAACCAATGCACCAGCTATTAGAGAAAATTATAAGTTAGGTATCAGTCAATCAAACAACAATGTAGCTATTTGTGGATCTCAAGACAATGGGACAACAATAAAAAATTCTACCGAATGGGTTGAAGCATATGGAGCAGATGGTATGGAAGGTATTATTTTACCGCTTAACCCAGAGTACATGATTGGTAGTTATCAATTTGGTGGAAGAATTAGAACGCTAAATGCTGGCACATCAAATACTATTGTAACGTCTAATGGAACGAACGGTTGGTGGGAAGCTCCTTTAGCTTATGACCCTAACGACCAGTTTAAAATTTACGACTTTAGAAATGGCGTTTATGCTAGTACAGATTTTGGCCTTAACTATAATTATGTAGGGACACCTTCGTTTTTAAGTTCAAACCCAAATAATTACTGGTGGCAAATTAGAAATGCTGAAATTGCGCAAAATAATTCTGATATTATGGTTGTATCAAGAGCTAGTGAAATTGAAAAATCTACAAATGGAGGCGTTAATTTTTTTGATATTAAAAATAATTTGCCCAATCACGAAATTCAAGATATCGCTTTTAATCCAACTGATGATGATGACATTATTGTTGTTAATGCAAGCTATCAAAATAACGGTCAAAAAGTATATAGATCTACAAATGGCGGAGCATCATGGTCTAATATTACCTTCAATATTGGCGATATTCCTGTGCATACAGTAGTTATTGATCATACAAATAATCCTAACATTTATATTGGCACAGAGGTTGGCGTATATTATATGCCTCTAAATGGTAATAATTGGATACTATATAATACAGGTTTACCAAATGTAGCAGTACAGGAATTAGAAATTAATTATGGTGCAAATACTATTAAAGCAGTAACTTGGGGACGTGGTCTTTGGGAATATGATTTAGTTGGTAGGGACATCTATCCTTCTATAGAAAGCACATCAATTACTAATCCTCCAACATTAAATTCACCTCTAGAAGGTCGTGATCAGTTTGTTTCTTCTGTTATTAATTACAGTGGAACTTTAACTAACGTAGAAGTGAAGTATGCTATAAATAACCAGTTGCTAAATAATACTATTAGCATGACCAATACATCTGGTAACCTCTGGATTTCAGATCAAGCGTTGCCAAGTTCTGCACTTGTAGGAGACAAAGTGTTTTTTAAAGTTTTTGCTACTGGATCTAATACAGACACTTCAGATACTTATAAATTCATGTATGAAGTCCGCGATTTTTCATATTGTACTTCCGAAGGTCTGAGTGGTACAGGATCCGATTATATAAATCAAGTAGGCTTAGGAAGTTTTGTAAATAACTCATCTCAAGATTATTATACATTATATGATACTCTAGAACCAATTCAATTAACCCTAGGAGAAACATATCAACTATCTGTAAGCCTAAATTATGCTTTTGAACCAGATCAAGCAGCAGCTTGGATTGACTTTAATAGAGACGCTGTTTTTGATACTACAGAATTAATTAATATGTCAGGATATACTAACAATATTTCAACAGGAAATTTTACAGTACCAAATGATGTCGTTCTTGGGCAAACCCTTAGAATGCGTGTTAGTAATATATATAATAATACCATTGCCCCTTGTGGCAATGTTAGTGGTGAGGTAGAAGATTATTTAATAACGGTAAATAATAGCACATTTACTGTTAATGAATTTAACCAAAATGATAAAACAGTAAGTATCTATCCGAATCCTTCAACTAGCGAGGTGTTTGTTAAGTCTTCCGAAAATATTTCAAAAATTGAATTATTTGATATTAGAGGAAGAAAAGTTATTCAGCAAAACAATTTAAATAAATTGGATACCCAATTTAATATAGAACATTTTGACGAGGCAATGTATATCTTAAATATATATACAAAAGATAGAGTAATTGTCAAAAAGTTAATGAAATTAAACTAGGCTAAAATGTTCAATTTAAAACACTTAGGACTCTCTCTGTTGGAATTTTTGGTTGTCTTTTAAACTTATGTCATGGACTGGGGCCAGCGTCCTATTAATCGTTGGACTGTCTTTTTTGGGGCTCTATTATTTAATTAAAGTATTTGAAAAATAACTGTACTTGTAAATGCAAAGAATGTCAGCAAGTCAATTGTAAAAATTACTCTTCTGAGAATTGCTCAAGTGAAAACTGTAATAGATAATATTATGAAAAACTGTTCTGACTTTGTGTACGAGACAGTAATCATGTTCCACAAATGTGAACTTAAGACTTGGAGAAACCTCTTTAAATACAAGGTCTAAACATCTAGCATAGCTTATGTCTACGACACAGCAACTTCATGCCCTCCATAAACAGTATCAAGTTTTGTGTTAAAACTTGATAATGCGTTTTATGGCAGTTGTATTCTCCGTGCTTATTTTTACCAGGTAAATCCCTTCGTTAAGCATACTCACATCAATTTCATTAGTGTTGGAAGTCGTCATTACTCGCTGGCCAAGCAATGAATACACTTCAATGTCATAAGCGTCTAAATCGCCTTTAATATAAAGCGTGTTTTTAACTGGGTTTGGATAAACAATGAGCATACTAGAAGCAACCTCATCTATGGAAAGTTCGCTGCTATTGACTGCATTTGGACTTCCATTTTCATTGATACAGTTCCAATTTTCTGGCAATGAATTGTCTAAGTCGGGGTTGGTCAGTTCCAAGGTGTTTCCGGTTTCGTCGGCACAAGTAGGCCAAGAGGCCTCAGGATCATAAGAGACTTCATCCATAAGCTTGCTGTCAGAGTTGTACACTCTAACGGCATCCGTCCCTCCAAAACCAAAGTCCAATTCGCCTATATAAGGAATGTTTGGAAAGACACTACTAAAAGCAGCTGCATCTTTGACAACGACCAAAAATCCATTTCCTGCTATTTGAGTGCCCTCCGGAATGACAAACACATGGGTGTCATTGTCGTCTTTTATTTGCCAATTTGAAATGTCTATGGTCGCTCCTTTTGGATTGTACAATTCAATCCAGTCGCCTGGGTTGAACGTAACACTTGATTTGTAATTAATTTCATTTATAATCAGCCCTTCAACTTGAATAGGAATACCCTGCTCATATAAACAGATGTCCGTTTCGTCTTTTACAACGACATTATAGTCGCCTACGGCTAAGTTGGAAAACACATTTGTTGGAACGAAGCTTTGTCCGCCATCAATGCTGTATTTATAAGGGGGCGTTCCTGAAGTTGGCGTAATAACTATGGAGCCATTTGTTGAAACAACAGAAGGAACTGAAGTTGCTGTTATATCGACCGTCGTAAATGTGCAAGCTTCAATTGAAACCGTTTCCTCAAATGAGCAAACTCCCGTCGCGCCTCGTACAAATACATCGTAACTCCCTGGCATTAAATTTTCAAATATGTTAGACTCAGAAAAAGTCTGTCCACCATCAATGCTGTATTGAAATGGACTCAAGCCAGAACTGGTGTTCATTGTAATAGTGCCATCATTGGCAGATTCAGAACTTGCATGTAAAACAGTGATCTCTGCGTTGATTTCACATCCAGATTCATCAAGACAAAACACTTCTTGAACGAAATTGTCAAACTGACCGTCATTTGTGAGAATACTATCCTCTGATGCATCCAAAACTTGAAAAGAGCCCTCACCAAAACCACAGCAAATCCCATCCCCATACGAATCATAAAAGTACAAAGAGAAGCAAGATGTATAATTCACACAAATCTCTTCACGATAAACCTCGTTTGAATCGCTAGAACTTAAAGAGCCCGTGGATATAATTTCGTTGGATTCGTCTAAAAGCTTCCAAGATGTTTCGTAAGCATAATTATCGGCGTTGATAACAAGTGTAATAATATCATAATCTGAATCTAAGGTGGTGGTTGTGGAGGCCGTGTTATTGGTTGAATCTCCATCCGCTTGATTGTTGATGCTTAACAAGTTTAATGTGATGTTATTGTTGTTTTGTTGAAGGTTATTATCGATCATTAATACGACTGTGCCTTGTTCCTGGGTTGGAATCTCAACGTTGGCAGTAATCACCTCAACTACTTGTCCATTAACTACAACCTCAATAGCCGCTTCTGTAAGAGGTGTCTGGCCAAGGTTAGTAATAATCGCGTCCACTTCAACCACGCCATTACAAACAACCGCTAGTTCCCCAACGGAAAGCGCGCCATCCAGTTCTTGAACGGTACTTAAAACAACACTTAAAGTATCATTGTTTTCGTATTCATCATCCGCCTGACTCACCGTTACAGTGACGTTATAATCGCCAATGGTTGAAAAATCTTGCGGGGTTAAAAATTGAAAATCTGCTTCACTAAAAGGTTCAATTGCTTGAGGGATCGTAATCGTTTCTACAGATTGGCCGTCTACAATGAGTTCGACATCAAAATTACTCATCTCATTTAAACCTTGATTAGAAATTGTTGCGGTTACAAGCTCGCTGCTTCCTAGGCTAGAAGGAGACTGAGGGTCTACAATTGCGGTTACACCCAAATCATTATCAGCATTAATATTTGCCCAAAATGAAACCCATGGCCTTGCTTGTTTAATGATCAATTGATCTTGTGCGGTGACCTTATATTCGATATCTACTCCAAAACCTTCCGCCCCTACTACATCATAAAGTATTTCAAATCCATTATGAATAACGCTAAGGAACTCTCTCATTTGGTCGATATAGACTTGATCCATTACCAGCTCTCCTGGGTTGACTAAGTTAGACAATCTTAACACGAGGTACCCACCCGCTTGTGTGGGATCTTCATACAATAAAAGTTCTTCTGGCACCGAGTTCGGGTCCGGGTTTGTAATTAAGGACTCTCCTACTTGGGTGTTTAGATAAAAGGTGTCTTCTGTGTCGTAGATAGGATCAATACTAATCCCAACTCCATTGGATTGTTCTTCTTGAAAATTGGAGTGACACAGCAGTCCCATCGCTGCTATAAAGTGATCTACTCGATAGAAATCTCTTTCTTCATAGGCTCTAAAATTCCACATACTGGCATAGACCTGCTTTATGGATTTAGAAATATGCCCTTCGTCTAGGTATTGCGTTTTAGAGGTGTATAGACCTGCACCACTAAATCCGGGTAAATCTTCGTTGTTCGTGCTAGATCGACACCTAACGGCTGTGCCAACAGGAAAATCATCATGCATGGCTTGTAAATTATCCAGCATCCATTGTGGCATTGGCGCATCTTTAATGTCTCTTCTAAAATCTTTTAGCCGCTCAATACGAAAGTTTAAATCCGTTTGAAACGTAGGGTTGTCTATCATGACCTGCGCCTCTTCATAAAAATTATTGAACTGCATAAATTCATCATAATAGTAAAAAGGAATTCCAAAACCATCAGGAATCGTTCCCGTAGGAAGATCAAAGGACCTCATGGTTGCAACGTTGGAGCACTTTGCTCCAAAGGCCGTAGACATTTGAAAATTAATCTCGTCTAGAGGCAGGATTTCTGTGATGGTTAAATCTCTGATTGGAATTTGTGGTTCTGTGGGCCTAAGGTCTTCATACCAGTCATTCACTTCGGTTAAAGTAGCTTCTCGTAATTCATACTGCTCGTTTTCTACTTTGTAATAAATGTAGCCTCCTAGCAGATTTGCAATGCCATCAATTGCCAAAGGGTTTGCAATATATGCATTTGGAACATTGTCCTGAATAGCTCTTAGATTAACGTGAGACAGCGGCGTTTGTATAACAGACGTTATAATGCCTCCTACTCTGGGTAGTGAGTTTGGCAAGGCGTCGTAGAGTACGATATCTCTACTGCCAGGGGTTTCATTAAGATCCGTCATATGCTTAAAAAAACCATAGCCTTCTGCTTCATGAAAAGGGATGTAATTGATTTCTGCAAAAACATCCGATTCTAAAACAACCTCTATTCTAGACCCTACAAAATCTGATGCATAATTATTATTATGGTCGTCTTCGTCAGACTGCCCAATAAAGTGGTTCATGTTATTTTGAAGAAAAGGCATGCTCGCAACCAATAATTCATAGGTTCTTTGGGTGTCCTCAAAATCATAGGCATTTCCAAAAGAAAAATTGAACGAATACGTTCCTATTATACCACTTGGAAGGATGTCATTGGGGTTAAAAACAATCTCTCCAGAGGCATCATCTCCAGTGACAGAGGCTCCAATTCCATTCCAAAAGTTGGCGTGAATAGTGTACGTATTGCTATTAATAAAATACACCTGTGGATTGTCAGTATCTCTATTAAGAATCCCAAACTTAACATACATTTGATCATCAAGGAATGGTGCCCAGCCCACATTATTTACGGTAGCCAAGGTCATAAAGGTTTCTGTATTCGGTATTGAGGTGGCTCCATCAGAAATATCAATAGGTGCTGCAAAGTTGAACGGCGCATCCGTAGGCATGTTATTAAATTCTGTAACATCATCTATACCATCTCCATCATAGTCGCTAGGAGTTGCTATATCATACGCTGTTATAGAATAGTTAGCTAATGGAAATGCAGCCGCTGGCTCAGAGATAACCATGGTTCCGTCAACGCCCATTGTCATTGAGGTCGCCCAGTTAAATGTTGGACTGTGCTGTGCTTCTAATATATAATATTTCCCTGCTTGGGCTTGAATTGATAATTGGGCTTGTCCAAGACCATTTACAGAATAATTATCAATTGATACTGGTTGCGCAAAACAACAAGTATAAACAGAAATTAAACAAAGAAGTGATAAAAAAGTAGTTTTATTCATGATAACAAGCTTTGTTTAAACAGTTTAAAAAACTTAAATATACAAATGTTTCGCGTTGTGTTAAGGAGTTTTAACCTAAAAAACACATAAATTGGTGCTCTTAAGAGAGGGAATTATTGATTGAGGTATTCTAAAAAAGATTAAACAAAGATGAGTGTTGAACGCATGGAATTAACAGCAGTAAAAATGAAGCCGGATATTAGGGGGCTTTAACAGCGATCAATGTTTAATTAGAGCATTTAAAGGCGGGATGTAATAAATGAAGTTGACGCCTTTTTTTATAAAGCACCACCTTATAGAGGCGATCGTAAATATCTAAATCAAAAGCCCCAATATCCTCACCAACCAAAAGACCCGCTAAAACTCCTGTGGTA
>Ga0209632_10002967_pt1 | contig 16031 bp, 8 predicted proteins | sample COG_10_FD_184754 | JGI IMG/M metagenome (GOLD analysis project Ga0209632, IMG submission 184754) | Pelagic Microbial community sample from North Sea - COGITO 998_met_10 (SPAdes) (version 2) | ecosystem: Environmental > Aquatic > Marine > Neritic zone/Coastal water | place: Helgoland, sampling... | reverse complement strand
ATAATAGTTGCCAAAGGGGGCAGGATACTGTAGGGATATTTGTTCCCATATTAGCTCCTAACCATTGATATGAAGCTGAATTACATAAAACTGTTCCAACAGGGCCACAGATAGCTGAATAGTTATTTTTTTTTAATGAGATCAATTGGATTCCCTTCATTTCTTGACCATAGTATGAACTTGAAATCAACAACAATATTCCAAATGATATTTTTGCAGTTGGTAATTTATTATTGAATATAAATACTAAAACCAATGGTATGGCTGCCCAATTAATATATTTAAAGTCATTTATTTTAACAAACTCTAAAGTACCTAATTGGATAAACAAAACTAAAGCAATGATGCTAAATAAAATCGCTGGAACACAAAACCTGTAAACAAATTTGTTAGTCTTATTTTGGTAGCTTTCACCATATTCTTTGATTAATTTTTTAATTGCGCTCAATTTTCTAATTTGAATTTACTTTTTATTAAAAAAAAAGGTTGAAGTAAATTTTACTTCAACCTTTTAAGATTAATTAAATTTTGTTATTTATTATTGAATAATAACAGGTTTTGTAATTATCCCATTTTTTGAAATAATATTAACCAAATACATTCCCCTATCTAAATAATCTAATTCAATATTTAAATAATTACTATTTAAATTTTTGTTAGTATATACGTTTTTCCCTCTTAAATCTGTTATAATGATGTCTCTCATTATAACAGAATTTGAGATAACAAATTGACCATTGCTAGGATTAGGATATATATTAATTAGATCTAAGCTATTGGAAATTACATCAACAGTAGATGTCACATTATAGCTTATTGTGTCAGATATACAGCCGTTTGCATCTATTACTATTAGGTTTAATAAACCAATAGTATCCGGGATAATTGTTGAGACAGAATCACCATTACTCCACAAGTAACTATAAGGTGCTAACCCTCCAGTTACATTTGCTGATATATTTGCTTGTGATGTATCTAATGAAACAGTTAGTTCTGTAACTGTAAGATCTAGTATAGCTAAACTATCACAACCTATAGAAGACTGTAAAGTATCAGTATACATACCGGCTAATGTGTAGGTCATTGCACCAAACTTTAAACTATCACCCTTACAAATCACCTGTGAAGTCAAACTGGATGGGTTAGAATTTAAAGTAAGATTAAGTTTTACAATACTATCACAACCATATATTGACTGAAGAGTATCTAAGTATGACCCTGTTAAATTTAACTGATTACCATTCCAAAGATAAACACTATCACAAGAAGTCTGATTATCTTGAATTATTGAGGAATTGTTGATTGTTAATTCTAATGTTATGATACTATCACATCCAATAGTTGTTTGAATAGAGTCTGTATATGTACCACTAGTTGTGTAGTTATTACCATTCCAGCTATAAGAATCACAAGCAAATATTGTGTCTATAGTTGAGTAATTACTACCAATTGTTAAATTAAGTACATCAACTACTGTATCACATCCCATAATTGGTAAATAAGAATATGTGTATGTTCCTGAAGTATTATAAACATTTCCATTCCAACTGTAAGAAGCGCAACTAGAAACAGTTGTAGTATCAGCATCTTGGCAAGTTGTAAATGTATAAGGTCCTGAAAAAATACTAGAATCAGAAACTCCACAAACTGCTTGGACATAAAAGTCATAATTAACACCATCTAAAAGACCAGTTATTGTATATGAATTTGTTGTAACTAAGTTAGTGAAAACATTAGGAATGTTTGGTGACCCTTGCGGAAAACCTGCAGGTCCATATTCGATATTCCATTCTGTTTCTGTTCCACCTGCTATCCAAGAAAGGTCAGCAGTTGTTATTCCTATGTTAGAAACACTTAATGAATCTGGATTCGGACAACTATTCCCAGTAGTAAATGAGACCGGGCCAATCCATATACTTGAATCACCTACACCACAATTACTTTGCACATACGCATCATAAGAAGAAGATGCATTTAATCCAGATAGAGTAAACGAAGTCGTATTAGATGTATCAATAAATCCAAAGCCTACAGGGAATCCAACAGGACCATATTCAATATTATATGATTGTGCTAAGGATCCAGCAACCCATGAAAGATCAACAGAAAATGCATTTATATTAGAGACACTTAAACTGTCTGGGCTGGTACATGTAGGTAAAGTTGTGAATGTAAAAGGCCCAGTCCAAACGCTACCATCTATAGAACATTGACCTCTTAAGTAAAAGTCATAACTAGTACCGCCACCAGATGCAGGTATGTTGGTAATTGAGTAGTTTGTAACTGCAGTACTATCTAAAGTACCTGATCCAAATGGATATCCAGAAGGTCCGTACTCAACAATCCATTCATTTTCAAAACCACCAGCAACCCAATTAAAATCAGCAGAATTAACAGTGATATTTGAGATAATCAAACTGTCTGGTTCAGGGCAATACTCCAACGTTGTAAATGTTAATGGTCCTGAAACAATATTATTTGTGTCACAAATAGATCTTACATAAAAATCATAATTAGCCAAAGTATCTAATCCAGTTAATGAGTAAGAAGTAAAGCTAGTAGTATCAATAACTCCATTTGATGGCGTAAATCCAGTAATACCATACTCAATTTCAAAATTTACTGATGTATTTATATAATTAGGTAACCAAGAAACATCTGCACTATTTAAAGTTCTATTTAATAATGATAAAATTCCCGGATTTGGACAGTTAGAAAATGTTGAAAAAGATACTGGTCCAGCTAAAGTACTTGAATCAGTTGCAGAACATATTGTTCTAACGTAAAGAAAATAATCAGAACTTGGGTTAAGACCAGTTAATGATAATGTGTCGTTAGTAGAAACTATTAAGTGACTAGAATCTGGAGTTATATTTATTGGTCCTGGCAAAGTATCTGGAACTAAATAAACATGCCATAATGAATCATTTGAAGATGCTGGTAGCCATGTTGCTACAGCGGAACTACTTGTAGTCGCATACGCACTAAGGTTAGTAGGAGATGGGCAAGTAGGGCCCTCTCTAACTTCAAAATTATCAATAGCTATATCTCCTGTAAAAGAACTCCCACTTATTGCTAAAATAGTAAATTGAACTATACCTGAATAATTCGATAACATTACCAACTCTTCGTTCCATTGGTTGCCTTGATCTCCATTTTTAATAAAAACTTGGTTAGCTATGCCAGAAGTATCAGTTATCCAAACTGATAATTCTCCTGATGTAGCACCATACATATGCGAATAAAACCTAAGTTGAGGATTGATTAAACTAGATATATCAATACTTACGGTATTAAGTATAGCAGAATCACCTTGAACTCTAGGAGAAGATGTTTCTATGTACATATAATTACCACCTCCAGTTATATCATCAGACGGTCCTGTTGCTGTTGATGGTGTGCCATTTGCATATAATGACCAGTCAAAAGCATCAGTAGTATCTTGAGACCAACAAATTGGAACTCCAAAATCAAAATTGTTAAAATAAGGTGCTGTCACATTAGAACATATTGTGGAGAATGTAATAGGACCAGTCCAGAAACTTGAATCAGATCCACATAAAGTTTGAACATATACCTCGTAAGTAGAAGATGAATTTAAAGCAGACAATGAATATGTTGTGTCACCAGTTACTAGAGCAGAAGTTCCAGTTCCTAGAGAAAATCCTACAAGACCATATTCAATATTAAATGTCGTGTCTGAATTGTTAGGTGCTATCCAAGATAAATCTGCGGAATTAGTTGTTAAATTACTAGCTGAAAGGTTTGTAGGACTAAAACAAGTTACTGGTTGGCCGTAGTATACAACAACTGACCAAGATGCACTATCAACATAATTGTGTAATGTACCACAAGCTGATCCACCATAAGTTCTTCCACCATGAAGTTCAATAGTAACTGTATCAGCTAGGTTACTTCCAAGCATAAAATCAACTGTATAATCATAAGATTCTGTTCCAGCGGTATTTCCATTTTGACCAGCAATAGTTGGTCCCGAACCAGTTGTGAAATTTGATAATTTAAGATTGTTTCTTTGCTCGCTCATCCATGCAAATCCTGAAGAAAGGGCTGTCATATCAAAAAATGTTCTAATGCTATCAACTACATAACCGGCAGGAATAATTACTTCTAATTCTCCAGGACAATTTGAATTTTCTCCATTTGAAACAAAGTCAATATCTGAAGGTATATCTCCAATATTATAGGTTGCGCATACAGCGTTTGCAGGACATTGGAAAAGTGTTGTAAATGTATATGGACCAGTCCATATACTAGAGTCATTGCCACAATCAGCTCTAAGATAATAATCATAACTAGTGGCAGGATTTAAACCTGATAAATTGTAAGGATTTGAACTCACTGAAAGAACCGTTCCGCTTCCTTGTGCAAACCCAGAAAAATCATACTCTAAATCCCAAGTTGTTTCTGTGCCTCCTGCAGTCCAAGAAAGATCTGCAGAACTTGCAGTTATATTTGATGCAGATAATACAGTAGGGCCAGGACATCCCAAACAAGTATTTATTTCAATTAAATCAATGGCAATGTCACCAGCATAAGAAGCTCCAGATGTGTAGTCGAATTCTAGGTATATATTTTGTCCAACATAGCTAGCAAGATTAACCCCAACATTAATAAAAGAATCAGCATTAGCAGTTTGTATTTGTCCAATAGATGAAAAAATATTTGTAAATGGGCCAGTTGTACTATTGCTAACACCAACATTTAATGTTCCTATGTCAGCTCCAAATGCATGAATCCAAAACGAAAGTTCTGCATCACCAGAAGCATTCGATAAATCTATCATTGGAGATACAATAGCTCCATTCATTGGCCAACTAGTACCAGAAGTTTCGAAGTATAAATAATTACTTCCACTATGCGCAGCATTTGGACCTGTGCCAACTGAACCAGTAGGTCCAGAATTTAACGTCCATCCAAAACCGCTAGTAACAAAATTTCCTGTCCATGCACCTTGACCATTTTCTGCATCTTCAGAAAAAATAGTCCCAGGATTTCCAGTTGTACAAGATATTCCAACAGGACTTTGAATCGATGTAGTAAAACTAATTGGCCCTATTAAATTACTTGAGTCTCCAGAACTACATAACGTTTGAATGTAAAAGTCATAAGTAGTTGAACCAATTAAACCAGTTATTGAATATGATGTGTCTCCATTTATAATTGAAGAAGTTCCTGTTCCTGGTGTAAAGCCAGAAGTTCCATATTGTAAATTATATGTAGTATCTGTATTATTTGGAGCAACCCAAGAAACATCAGCACTAGTTGAAGTTAAATTGCTAATTGCAATTCCATAGGGAGATAGACAATTTGGTGCTAAACTATAATAAGCAATTACCATCCAAGATCCATTATCCACATAATTGAATGTAGTATTACATCCTGATCCACCCCATGTTCTTCCAGCATGCATTTCTATGGAAATCGTATCTGTTGCGTTAAATCCGTAAGAAAAATTAGTCATTCTAGAGTAACTCTCAGTTCCTGCAAGACTTCCTCCTGTTCCAGACGCTGAAACTTGTTCTCCTAATCCTATTGAAGGAACAAATATTCTAGACCTTTGTTCACTCATCCAAGCTCCACCAGTAGCAGTAATATCATACATTGTTTGTATGCTGTCAAGTACATACCCAGTTGGTATAACAACATCAATTGTCCCAGGACAAGAAGATACTTGACCATTGGCTAAATAGTCGAAGTCAGATGGAATATCTCCACTATTATATGTTCCGCAAACAGCATTTGCAGGACATTGGAATGCAGTTGTAAATGAATGTGGACCTGTCCAAAAGCTAGTATCAGTTCCACAATCTGCTCTTAAATAGTAGTCGTAATCTGTAGAAGATGTTAATCCTGTTAAAATATACGGATTAGTTGATGCAGAAACAACAGTACCACTTCCTTGGGAAAAACCTGAAGTTCCATATTCTATTACCCAAATTGTTTCACTACCACCCGCTGTCCAATATAAAACAGAGCTATTTGCAGTTGTGTTACTATCAGACAAATTAGTAGGTGCAGGACAATTTTCAAGAGTAGTAAAATTTAATGGCCCAACCCACAAGCTAGCCTCAGTAGGAGAACATATTGCTTGAACATAAACATCATAATTATTTGCAGAATTTAAATTAGTTAAAGTATATGTATTTGAACTAGATACTAAATTAGAACCTGTACCAATAGTAAATCCAGGTTGGCCATATTGAATATTCCATGATGTTTCTGATCCAACTATAAACCAAGAAAGATCAACAGAGCTATCACTTACATTATTTAATAGTAAGGTTGATACCTGTGGACAACTAGGCATATTTAAAATTTCAAAATTATCAAGCATTACATCGCTATTTACTAGATCACTTATAGAACCTTCAGATGCCCAAAATGCAAACTGAACTGTACCACTATCGTTTGGAAGCGCAACGATTTCATGACTTCCTCCTAAAGAAGTTACATAATTGTTATTAAAATTTCTTATAACATCCCAAGAAGCTCCACCGTCTCTTGTTATTAATACTTCAACTCTGTCATCAGAACCTAAAGTTCCAGGTGATGTTCCATTTGCTGGAAATACTCCAAAATCAAACTCAATTTGATAAGGACCGCCAGTAGAAAAATCATATTGAGGAGAAATAAGCCATTCATTGTCTCCAGTAGTAAATAAATTGCATCTAGCAGCCCCAGTAAAACCTACATTTTGAAATCCGTCAGTAGTCCAACCACTAGTACCAAATTGTGTTGGACCAGTTGATGGAGTTCCATTTCCAGCTTGAGACCAACATATTGTTGGTAAAGCACCAGTAGAAAAATCTTCAATTTGAGGTGGAGTTAATGCCAAGCATGGAGTAGTAAATGTAACAGCTTGAGACCAAAGACTAGTATCGCCAATCCCACAAATTGCTCTAACATAAACGTCATGAGAAGTTGATGGTAAAAGGTTAGTCAATGAGAAATTTTGATTTGAAGAAGTAGTATCTATAAAACCATTTCCTAATGGAAAACCATTAGCCCCCCATTGAACTTCCCATAAAGATTCATTTCCAGCTGTTAACCACGATAAGTCTCCGTTAGTTGCAAATATGTTAGAAAGACTAAAAAAGTTACTTAATGGTTTAGGACATGTAGGAGCTTCTAAAACCTCGAAATTATCTATTGCTATATCTCCTGTAAAACTACTGCCTCTAACACCTAAAATGGTAAATTGAACAACTCCAGAATAGTTAGAAAGTGATACAATTTCTTCATTCCATTGATCTCCTTGGTCACCGTTTTTAACAAAAACTTGAGTAGCAATGCCAGATGTATCAGTAATCCAAACAGATAATTCACCAATTGTTGCACCAAACATATGAGAATAGAAAGTTAGTTGTGGACTAATTAAACTAGATAAATCATAATTTTCAGAAACTAGTATGGCAGAATCACCCAAAGACCCAGTTGATGTTTCAATAAACATATAATTACCACCACCAGTTACATCATCGGATGGTCCTGTTGTTGTTGATGGTGTGCCACTAGCATCTAAAGTCCAATCAAAATCGTCGGTTTGGTCCTGAGACCAACAAACAGGAAATCCAGAGTCGAAGTTTTCTAATGAAGGTGGAATAGAAAAATTACATGGTGTTGTAAAACTGTAAGGCCCAGACCAAACACTAGTACCGTTGGTGTCACAAACAGCTTGTACGTAATAATCATAATTAGAACCAGAGTTAAGACCAGTTAAAGAAGGATTATTAATAGAATCTATAAATAAATTACCAGTTCCTAGTACGAAACCAGCAAAAGAGTATTCTACATTCCATTGAGTTTCTGTACCTCCTGCCGTCCAAGAAAGATCAGCAGAGTTTGGCGTTATATTACTGGCAGATAAATTAGTTGGTCTAGGACAAGTTGGTGTAAAAGCTCCAGAAATATTAGCAGTAAAATCGTTAACAGAACCATATAAGTAAGATCCACAGGGGTCTAGTGGAGTAGAAGCGCTACCAACTGGCCAATCTTCCCATTGCATTACTCTAATTCTTGTTTGGCCATTTAAAGCAAATGGTGGTACAGTAAATGTAAAAGAAGAAATTGCATTTGCTGGACCTGGTGTACCTTGCCATACACCAATTTCTTCAGATGCTTCAAAAGTATTGCTTTCGTTCCAATCTATCCAAACAGATCCATAACCAAAATAACTACCTCCACATGTTCCAAATTGAACATCTATAGTGTATGATGAATCCCCAATTAAATCTACAAAAAGGGAGGTGTCTTGAGAAACTCCAGCAAATCCTGGACATCCTGTAAATGCAATGCTTGTTGAATTAGCTCCAATTAAATCAACACTTTCTACATTAGAATCAAAAGTATTTCCTGGTCCACCTGAGGTACAATATGGAGTCTGAGAATAAAGGTTAGTTGATATTAAAAGAGATATAATTAAGTAGGTAATTTTTTTCATTTTTAACAAATTTTTGAAGATATTTTAACAAATTTTGATAAACTTAAAATAAAATTAATTTTTAACAAAATTTTTGAGCACCATTTTTGGGAAGAAATATCAGTTTAAACATAAAGTTTTTAATAATTAGCGTACTTATTTAGATATTTACTAATAAAAGAATGTTGAAAAGCTTAAATATTCTTCATATTTTTCATGAACTTCCTCAATTTTTTTCCAATTTTTTCAATAGGATGATTTCTTATTAATTTATTATAATAAGTTCTTTGTTATCTATTTGATTTTATTCAAAAAAAAATTCGCAAAGAATTAAATCTATGCGAATTTAAGTGGTAGAGAGAGCGGGATTCGAACCCGCGTAACACTTTTGGTGTTAACACGCTTTCCAAGCGTGCGCCTTAAGCCACTCGGCCACCTCTCTGTTTAATTAGTGGCAAATATATAGTTCTTATGATAATTGTTTAAAATATTATCATAATTATTTTGAAGATAATTTTTAAATCCTTTCATTTGCAATCCAATTTATTCGGGGTGTAGCGTAGCCCGGTTATCGCGCCTCGTTTGGGACGAGGAGGTCGCAAGTTCGAATCTTGCCACCCCGACTAAAATTTAAAGCTCATCAACTTTGATGAGCTTTTTCTATTTCAACACATTATAATTAGGACAATATTCATAACTTTTTATTAATTTAACATTAAAATTATTTATGGTAAAAAATATTTTTTGTTAATTATGAATCAATGGCAGGTTGGAAAAATAAATCCAAAAAACACTTACTGTATTAATGTCAAAATATAAAATTCCTGATAAAGGACTTAAAGAAGAAGATTTATTCCAAATAATGGATGAATCTATTAAAAGTGACATTGACTGGAAATCTGGTAAAGCATTTGGTGCTGTTTATTATCCTGGTGAAAATTACTCAAATGTTATTTCTAAAGCATTTAATAGGTTTGTTCATGAAAATGCTTTTGATCCTAAACTATTTAATAGTATTCTTTCAATGGAAAATGAATTGGTTGCTCAGACATCCTCTTTGTTTTCAAAAAATGATAATTTAATTGGTAATTTAACTAGCGGAGGAACAGAAAGTATTTTTTTATCAATTTTATCTGCTAGAAATTGGTCTAAAAAAACCAAAGGAATTATTAATCCTGAAGTTATTCTTTCTTCAAGTTCTCATCCAGCTTTCCTAAAGGCTATGCAGTTCTTAAATGTTAAGCCAATTGTAATACCTACAAAAAAAAATTACAAACTTGATTTAGAATTATTTAATAGTTCAATTAATGCTAACACTATACTTTTAGTGGGTTCAGCTCCTAATTATCCTTATGGAATGATTGATCCTATAAATGAGCTTTCTAAAATTGCAATCAATCATAAAATTCTTCTTCATGTTGATGCCTGCATAGGTGGTTTTTTACTTTCATATTTAAAAAAAATGGGATATGATATTCCATTATTTGATTTTGAATTAGAAGGAGTTAGCTCTCTTTCTGTAGATCTTCATAAATATGCTTATTCCCCCAAAGGTTCTTCTGTATTATTATACAGAAACGAAGAACTTAGAAAAGAACAATTTAGTGTATATCCAGGCTGGGAAGGGGGTATTTATGGTTCGACAACTTTTCTTGGGACAAAGCCTGGTGGAATAGTTGCTTCTACTTGGATGGCTCTTAATCATATAGGAGACGATGGATATTTAGAACTCACTAAAAAAACAATGAATGCCACAAAAACTATTAGAAACTTTATTGAAGAAAATGAAGATTTATATTTAATAGGTGATCCTATTATGAGTTTATTGGCTTTCAAAAGTAAAACCAACAATATTTATTTAATAGCAGACTTATTAAATGATTTGGGATGGTATATAGGAAGACTACAGAACCCAAATGGTATTCATTTAGTTGTTTCCCAAATTCATGACGATGGTGCTGCAGATAGATTCATTAAAGATTTACAAATGATAATAAGTAAATTAAATAATACAATAATTAAAAATAAGCTGTTAAAACTAGGAGACGAAATCGCGACAAATGCAGTTAAATCATTAGGCTATAAAAGTTTAAAAAAAGCTATACTGGGAAAAGTAAATTCATCTTCAAAGAAATCTAAAAATAGATTGATTTACGATTTGAAAAGTGATTTAAACCTAGAACAAAGTAATGATTTATTCAAGTCTATTTTAAATAACTTCTACTGATGTTTTTCTAAAAACCATAATGCTTTCAATGTGTGAAGTGTGCGGAAATTGGTCTACCAATGAAAATTTATCTAAATCATAACCCATTTCATTTAGAGTTACTAAGTCTCTAGCTTGAGTAGCTGGATTACAACTCACATAAATAATTATTTTAGCATTAAGCCTTATTACTTTTCTAAGGGTTTTAGGTGCTATTCCTGCTCTAGGGGGGTCAATAACTATCGTATGAATTTTGTTTTGGTATTCTGGATTATTTAAAAGAAATTTTCCAACATCTGCACAAATAAATTTCAAACCTATCAATTTATTTTTTTGAGCATTTTCTTGAGCATTTTCAATTGCCGAACTAACTATATCAACTCCAATAACTTTGTTTTTTGTATGTCTTGCAATTAATTGACTAATGGTTCCAGTACCACAAAATAAATCTAGTATGATTTGATCATTTGGTATTTCATTTTCTAAAAGATAATCAATAACTTTTTGATATAGTTTTTCTGCGCATAGAGGATTAGTCTGAAAAAAACTTTGCATGCTTATTTCGAAATTTAATCCATTGATAGTTTCACTAATAGTGGGATTGCCAATGATTAGTTTACTCGAACCTTTATCTAATTTTTCTCTGTCTGCTACGTTGTCATTAATCGTGTGAATTAGCCCAGCCATTCTTTTACCTAATAGTTCTTTAAGGTGATTTCCAAACTCAAGGGGATTGAATTTATTTGTTGAATTTGAAGATGTTACTAAGTTAAATAGTAGATTATTTTCTGAAAAACTTTTCCTTACAACAAGGTGTCTGAAAAACCCTTCTTTTTTTGGCGGATGCCAAGCCGGAAGGCCTGTTTTAAATAAATATTTTCTAATTAAAACAAGTTTAGTATCTAGTTCCTTATCAAACAATCCAGAATCTGCGTCTAAATTTTCAACTATCCACCAAGTTCCTTTACGCTTAAAACCAAGTGTAAAAACATCATCTAAAACTATTTTTTTTTCTAAATCGTATCCAATTGAAGAAAATGAATATTCCATTTTATTTCGGTAATGGTGATTTGTTGGCGAAGGAATCCATTGATCAAAATAATTATCTATTTTTTCAATTTTCCCAATTTTTTGAAAAACCTCTTTAGTTACTTGAGTTTTCATTTTCTTTTGCTCTACAATAGGTAGGTTTATGTATGGAGCACCAGAAATTGGTTGAAATGTTGATATAACTTCTAGTGTAGAATGTTCTAGAATATCTATAATTATTCCTTCAGCATAGTTTGGTTTTCTTTTAGTGATTTTAGCATTTACTATTTGACCTTTAATTCCATGCTGAATAAAAATTATATAATCTCTACCATCGACAATTAATTTTGAAATCCCTTTTCCAACAAAAGCATAGTCTATAATTTCTAACTTAACTACTTCTCCTTTTTTAATCATTTATTTACACTTATATTTACTTAATTAATTCACCTTAATAATTATGATTCAAAAAATTAATTTCAAAAATATTTTAACAATATTAACAACTTTGACATTAACATATTCCTTGAACACAATCTATTCTCAAGATTACAGTAAATATGTAAGAATATCTGGAAAAATTACTAATCCAAATGGCGAAAAAATACTTATTAGAGGAGGGAATTATATAAAACAAATCATGTTAAATTCTAAGGGTGAATTTAGTGATACTCTAAATATTAAAACTGGAGATTATTCTTTTTATGATTTTAAAGAAAGTACATCAATGTATTTAGAACCAGGATATAATTTAAATATTACAGTTAATACAAAGGAATTTGATGAAACTATTAAATATTCCGGTAATGGGGAGGGTCCGAATAATTTTTTAGCAAATTATTATATTTTTAATGAGCAAAACTCAATAGATTACTCTAGTTATCAAAAAATGAGTTACAAGAAATTTTTTGAACAAGAAAAAGAGATTTTTGAAAATTCTATTTCATTGCTTAATAGAAGTTTAATTTCTAATAGAGGTTTCATTGAAAAACAAAAGGAAATTATATTATTCGATCATTTAAGAAAAATGATAAATAAAGTTGGAGATAATTATTTCTCAGTTAATTCAAATATTGATATAAAGCAATATTTAGATAAAAAATTAGAGTTTATTAATTTCAATGACTCTATTTTATTTGAATCCCAATTATCTCGTAATTTTTTAAATTCTTTTTTGAGTGCGGGGTTAGTTGCTAATAACCCTAGTTGTATTAATATCTATAATGAAGTAATCACTGAAAAACAAAAGAAGGGAATTATAAGATCATTAAAAAGAGGAATTTCCTTTTACAATTTAGATCATTTAGATGATTACTATTCTTGTCTTATAAAACTAATTGATGATGAAAAAACACTATTAACTATCAAAACTAAATACAAAAGAATCAAGAGTCTTGAAAAAGGGAATATTTCTCCACTATTTAATTATGCTGACACTAGTGGAAACTCTATTTCTTTAGAGTCTTTTAGAGATAAATTAGTTTACATAGATGTTTGGGCTACTTGGTGTGGCCCTTGTAAAGAACAAATTCCTTATTTAAAAAAACTGGAAGAAAAATATAGAACAAAAGATATAGTTTTTGTAAGTATGTCTATAGATGATCCAAAAGATGCAATAAAGTGGAAGAAAATGATCATTGACAAAGAATTAAAAGGTATTCAAATTATGGCTGATAAAGCTTGGAAATCTTCATTTGTATTAGATTATGTAATAGAGGGAATTCCTAGATTTATTTTAATTGATAAAAATGGAAATATCATTTCTTCGAATGCTCCTAGACCAGCTACTTTTAATAAAGGAAATTATTTGCTTAATGAAGAAATACAAACAATTTTTGATGAAAATCTTTAATTTTCTAAAGCTTTAAAAACCTCATAAAAGTTTAGCCAAAACTCATCAATTTTAATAAATCTTTTTTCTAAAAACTTAAACGAACTCACCCATGTTTTTTTATCGTAAATATTTACCTTTTTAAGAGTTTTTGAGATCTGTGAGGATTTTTGCCCGTAAGAATTTAAATACTCACTATCCCATGTCCACTTTTCACCCATAGTTTTTATAAATAATTTTTCTAATTCTAAAAATTGAGCAAAAAATAAATTTCTAATTTCCTCATCACTATGTTGAATATCAATTAAAATTTTAGTGTAGTTTTCATTACAATCAATTTTAAAATATAGGTCTTTAATATTTGTTTTATAATTAAGCCATTTTATTTTAGTGTCATTAATGGATTTATTTTTTGATATGTATTTCCCAAAACTTGTATAAAAAAGTTTTTTCATCTCACTTTTATATTCTTTACTATACATTCTTTAAAAATATTAATATTCTTTTACAAACAAATGCTTTTTTTCTTGATGAGAATAGTATATTAGTTCTTTATTTATAATCATTCTTAATAAGCTTTGGTAAAATACGTTGTAATAGCAGATAATTCGGAACTAATTCTAAAGGGATTAAAATCTATTTTACAGCCATTTGTAAATAATGAAATATTACTTGCATCCAATTTATTATCTCTTAAGGACTGTTTAAAAAACTCACTAAATTGTTTCCTAATTATTGATTACACTTCAAAGGGTTTTTCATTAGATAATATAGTTGAACTAAAAAATAAATATCCTAAATTGTTGGTTATGGCGGTAACACCATATACAAATGCTCAAACTATAGTTCAAGCTGTTAGAGCTGGTATTGAAAGCCATATTAAAAAGGAATGTTCAGCTGTTGAAATAAAAGATGCATTTAATGCTACTTCAAAAGGTAAAAAGTTCTTTTGTAATGACATTGTTAAACAAATGAGAACAGAAAATATTAATCCTAATAATATTTCATTCAAATCTTTAGATCCTAATCCAGTAAACTTAAGTGATAGAGAACTTCAAATTATTCAGTTTATTGCAGAGGGGTATACTAATTCACAAATTGCAGCAATTGTTTATTTAAGTAACCATACAGTTAATACACACCGTAAAAACATAATGAAAAAGTTGGGAGTTAATAATACAGCAGGAATTGTAATGTATGCTGTTAAAGAACAAATGGTTACTCCAAACCAATTTAGTTTTAAGAAATCGGTTTTAAATTAATTCTTTATCCAGTTTAAATATTCTTAATTATACTTTTTTAATTTTATTATTGTTTTTGATTTTTCTATTTCTTTCTTTTTTTCTTTGAAAATCATCCATATTCCACTTATATAGTTTGTAACCTATGGTGATTCCTCCTATAAAAATTAATGCAACAAAAAATGTTATGAAAAAATCTCCTGGACTCATTAAAGTATATTTTCTTTTAAAATTTGCTCTAATTTAATACCTCTAGAACCTTTTAATAAAATTAAACTATCATTAACATTCTTCATCTTCAAAAAATTAATTAATAAGTTAGTATTTTCAAATTTTTCAAAAAGATTATTAGTTTTTTGATAGCATTTCCCAACTAAAATTACATTTATTGATGTGGCCATTAAATAATCGGTAATTTGTTGATGCTCAATTTCTGAAGACTCACCTAATTCAAGCATATCTCCTAAGATTATTAATTTACTTTTATGAGCTATCGATTTAAAACTCATTATTGATTCAAGTGTACTAGTAGGGTTTGCATTGTAACAATCTGCTATTACGGTATTTTTTTTAGTTTCTATTAACTGAGATCTATTATTAGTTGGAGAATAGTTCGTAATGGAATTTATTATTAATTTATCATTTACTCCAAATATTTTCCCAACGGTTACAGCTGCTAGCAGGTTACTTTTATTGTACGATCCAAGTAGGTTTGTTTTAATTATTTCTTGAGTTTCATTAAAATTATCTAATTTAATTTCAACAGTTGGAGATTGGTTTATCACTTCACCAGTGATATTCGCATTTTCTAAACCATAGGTATGTTTTTTTATATTTTTTGGTATATAATTAATTAAAACTTTATCGTCTTTGTTGACAATGATTTCTCCTTTTGTTTTTATGATAAAATCATACAGTTCAAACTTAGTTTCTTTTACAGTATTTATATTTCCAAACCCCTCCAAATGGGCTTTGCCAATATTGGTGATAATTCCATAATTTGGTAAAGCTATTTCGACAAGTTCTTTAATATCTCCTTTTTTACTTGCTCCCATTTCTACAACAGCAATTTCATGTTTTTTTGAAATTTTAAGAATTGTTAATGGAACACCTATATGATTGTTTAAATTACCTTCAGTGATAAGAATTTTAAATTTCTGACTAAGAACTGATCCCATAAGTTCTTTAGTAGTAGTTTTTCCATTAGTTCCTGTTACACCAATAATTGGTATGTTTTTAATTATTTTCCGATGATGTAGAGCTAGTTTCTGTAATAATTAAAAA
>Ga0209632_10002966_pt1 | contig 16033 bp, 22 predicted proteins | sample COG_10_FD_184754 | JGI IMG/M metagenome (GOLD analysis project Ga0209632, IMG submission 184754) | Pelagic Microbial community sample from North Sea - COGITO 998_met_10 (SPAdes) (version 2) | ecosystem: Environmental > Aquatic > Marine > Neritic zone/Coastal water | place: Helgoland, sampling... | reverse complement strand
CCTTCGCCTGCAAGTCGGCCTGCGCCTTTGCCATTTCGATCTGCATATCTTGCCGCGCTTCAGCCTGCTTGATCTCAATGTTGGATTTGGCCTTGGCCTGATCGGCTGCAATTTGCGCCTGCGTTCTGGCCGTGAGGGCTTCGGTCTCCAGCTTTGCCAATTGCTGCGCGTATTGCAGAGGATCGCCCTGCCCCTGTTGCTGCTGACCCGCCGCCCTGATGGCTTCGATCTGCTTCATTTGGGGTGCGGCCCTGACCACTTCTGCGGCCCGTTGGCTAATGAGGCGATCCTGCTCTGGATCAACATTCTCAAACTTGAAGTCGGGGTCTTTGAAGTTTGGCAGTGGGGGCAGTTCCATTGCCACGCCTGCCTGCATTCTGAGGCGGTACAGCAGCGCGATATGCTCCGCGATGTGGGCCATTAGAATTGGCTGCATTCCCTTGTGCGCTGGATTGCTGCCCAGTGACGGGTCTTGCAGGAACTGCATATGCACTGCGATGTGCGCCTCATGGTCCTGCTCAATGAAGGCGCGAATTGGCTTGCCATACATCACCGACATGTTTTCATCGATGGGGTCCATCTGGACCGCCTCTTCTGGTTTTTTCAGTATTTCATCGATGTTCTGAATGCGGATCGCCTCGTACATCCGCTTGTACGCCTCGTACATATCGTGAAGCTGCGGTGCGGCCTGCGCCATTTGCAGAACGGCCTGCGCCTGCGCGATGCGCTGGGCGGTGCTAAATATGTTGGGATCGGACACAGGCACGATGTCAATGCGCTCATCAAAGTCAGCGGCATAGATCGTTTCGGCTGCGCCAGCCCGTGAGAACGTAAACTCTTCGGGCAGATTTTCTGCGTTTAGAGCCGCCAGCATTTTAAATTCTTGGCCCTGCGCGTAGTGCAGGCGCTTGTGAATTGCGCTGAACGCCTTTGATCCCTGCTCAATCAGGGCCACGGTGCTGCCCACTGGCGCGTTGGGATTTACGTCACCCACGTTTAGATCGGCTGTGGACGCAAAGCGTTGTCCCGCATCGACCATAAAGCCCAGCAGATTAAACAGCGAACCTGACGGCTCCTTAAACGGCAGCGGCATGATGGCCTTCGTCACGTCATCGACGGTACTGTCGAGATCGACAAATTCACCGGGGGATACTTGCAGGTCGCCGCCAGTCACACGGCCACGCAGCTTGAACCCGCCCTGCATATTTGCGAATGCGGCACTGTCGAGCAGGGCGCGAAGCGATCCTGTCGCCGCTTTGCCCAGACCGCCAATCATGTGATAGAGGCCAAAGCCGTAGAACCCAAGTCCCGGCAGGAACTTGTACGACACGAACCAGTCGCGGCGTTTCTTTAGCTCATCGTCTTCGCGCCAATTGCGCCTGACCGACACGATCTTTTGATTGTCGTAATCGATTGTGATGCAATAGGGCAGGGCGACAGCGTTATCGTCCTGATCGTCTTCATCCATTTCCTCGCCATCAATGCCGTCGAACAGATCATAGAGGTGCATTTCCAGCAGTGTGATTACGTCATCGTTGTTGTCGTATTCATCGACGCCCTCGATTTCGCCAATTACGCTGTCGGCTGGATCGATATCTTCGCTGCCGTCATCGGTTGTCTGAAGGTAGTAGCCGTTTGCCACGTAGCGATTATATTCGTTTTTCGGCATTCTGATGATGTGGGTGTAGCGTGGGGATGTGTAGAGGTCTTTGCTATCTGGAGCCACGCAGAAGTCTTCGGCCTTGACGAACTGGCTGCACTGCCTGTCGAGGTTTACGTCCCACCAAACCTTTTTAAACGTCTGGCCGACCAGCGGTAGGTGAAACAGCATTTGATCCAGATCGGGAAAGTATTCGGGCATTTCCTCTGTGATCTGGTAATTCATAAATTCTCTGACCCTGCGGCCCTGCTCTTCGATTTCCTCGTCTGGCTGACCAATGATGACCGACTTGATTGGGCCACCTGACGGGTAAAGCTCTGCGATGGCCTTGGCGTTAAACTGGGTTGCTGCTTCTGCGATCAGGGGGTGAACAACGATGGACAGGCCACGGGTGGCCCTCTCGTCTTCGCTTTCATCTAGCCCCCCATCTGGGTCCAAGGTACGCAACCCTGCCTTGTAGCGTGACTTCCACTCGTCTCTGGCGGCTTCATCGTTCTCGTAATACGACACAAGCTCCGCGCCCTTGGCCGATAACTCCCGTGCGTCGATCTCTTCTGCGAGATTTGCGTAGAAGCCGCTGTCGCTCTCTTCGATATCGTCAAGCTCTGGATCACCGATCAGCACGTCACCGTCTGGAAGCGTCTCGACCATCAGGTCATCTGCGGGTGCGCCCTCGGCAAACGGGATTACATTTGGATCAGCCATATAAAGTTATCCTTTGCGGTTCTTGATAATCGTCCTCGTCAGGGTCTTCAGTGTGACCAAGGAACCAGCCTTTTCTCAGTCTTAGCCACGCTTGGGTGCAAGTGTCAACGATATCATCATTTGGGTGCGCTGGGAAGGCGGCACATATTGAGATCAAATCTTCGGCCCATTTGCGCTTGGGATAGAATATTCTGCCGTCTTCCAGAAGGGCAGATGCGGCGTGTGCGCGAGCTTCCTTATCACGGTCTGGGCTGTACGCCAGCACTGGCACCCCTGCCATTCTGAGGTCTTGCAGGAGGCTCTGCCCTGACGCCTTCTTTTCGATCAGCACTGCGTCTGGCTCCCAGTCATCGTATGCCTCCTGCGCCAGCTTGCGTAACTCTGGGTAGCTCACCTTGTCGTACCACGCCTCCAGCACGATGGCGCAGTCGTATCCTTGATGCTTGAAAACGCCCCAAGTGGTTCTGGCGCTAAAGCTGGAGCTTTCCTTTGTTTCAAAAGCTGTGTCCCAAGATTGAATTACATATTCGATATTTTCGGGGAGGTCTTCCTTTTCCCACGGCACCCACCAGCTTGACTTGAGGATACCACCGCCCTTGGGGCTTGGCCGCTGCTGTAGCTGCCCTGCGGCTGCGTAGGAGCCAAGGCTGCGCTCTAGGGTGGTCAGGGTCTTTTCGTCCACCCTATCAGGCCAGAGAAGCTCCCCCTCTTCTGTGCGGGGGTCTGTGAAGCCAAGGCTTGATCTGTTGGGCGTTGGGTGGCCGATTTCATATCTGGCAGGCAGGCATAGGTGATCCCATTCGTTGCCTAGCTCATTGGCGAGTATATGGCCCGTGAGGTCTTGTTCGTGCAATCTTTGCATGATGATGACAAACGCGCCCGTCTTTGGATCGTTAAGGCGCGTCTGCATGGCCTGATCCCACCACTCCAGCACACCCTCCCTGACTTTGCTGCTGTCTGCTTCTATCGAATTGTGGGGATCGTCAATTGCGATAATGTCTCCCCCATCCCCGGTCAAAGCACCACCGACACTGGTCGCGATTCTATAGCCTGTTTGATCATTTTCAAACCGCTGCTTCTGGTTTTGATCGTCGGTCAGTTTAAATTTGTCACCGAAGTGCGCCTTGTACCACGGGCTATCGATCAGCCTGCGGCACTTCACGCTATCCCTGATCGACAGGGAGGAGGCGTAGGACGCATAGAGGAACTTCTTGTGGGGTTGTGTGGCCCAAGTCCACGCAGGCAGCGCCACGGCCACGCTAATGGACTTCATGTGTCGGGGCGGCACGTTGATGATTAGGCGCTTGATGTCGCCTTCGGCCACGGATTGGAGGTGATCACTGATGGCATCGATGTGCCAGTTGTTTTTGAAATCGACGCCCGGTTCAATCGTCGGCCATGCGGCTTTCGTAAACTCCCTCAATGATCTGCGGTAACGCTCCGCTTGAACTTGCTCCAGTGTCAGCTTGTTTAAAAGCTGCTGCAATTGCGCTGAGTTGGTCATCGCTCATCCTTGTTAAATCTATGACATTTTTATGTTCGACGGTGGTTGCGACCTCATGCTTGTTCGACCAGTTTTCTTTGTCCCTGTTGTTTAGGTAGTAAATGATGGCGACATTATCCCGCTCGACGGTGGCATTTTCAAACAGGGCATTGGTAACTTTTGAGAGGGCAATTGCCTTGCCTTTTTTTATAGTCTCCATAAACTCTAAGTTTTCGGCCTGCCTGTTGTAGAAGGTGGCGGGTGAAATACCCAAGCAGGAAGCGATTTGTTCGACAGTCAATCCCTGCCCCGCAAGTGTTTTGACCTCTGACATCACTTCTTCTGTGATTTCAAACTTTGGCCTACCGACAGATTTTTTGGCTGGTTGTTTCTTGGTTGTTTTTTTCGCCATGATACGGCCCTCCTGTTATTTTCATATAATACAAAATTAAATTAAAAAAAAGGGTTGTCGTTCTTGTGGTAAAAAACCCCGCCGAAGCGGGGCTTGATGTCAACTCCCATTAATTGCCATTGATTAAAGGGAGAGCATTACGATGGCGACAATTGCGACAATGACTGTGAATGCAACGCCTGCGATGATTTCTTTCATCCAGCCATCTGGTTTTGTGTTGTGTATGCTGACGTGGCCTCGCATATTGATTGCGATCCACTGCCCTGATCCTGCGGCTTCTTCCCCTGCCTGCGTGTGTATCCACAGGTGTGGGCTTCCCGCACGTTTGGAGCATTCTGGCTTCAGCCATTCTGGCATGTCTTGGCTCCACTCGTAGCCCCTAAACTGCCAAGATTTAACGATCATAATTTATCCTCCCGTTCATCAAACTGGTGAGCCAATCTGCGTAGCTCTGTTGCGGTTCCCTTGGTGATGACGCCCGTGAACAGTGGGCGTCGATCCTTTGCGTGTACGGCCTCCCCAGCGATTACTGCGTAGGTCGTGTCGGTCAGTTCAAATGTCAGGTGGTTCACTTTGAACTGCTCTCGTTTGATTGCCTGTCTGGTCAATGCATTCCCTCCCGTCTTGCTACGCACATCTCGCAGTCGCATGGCTCATCGTGCATGGTTAGCAGCGCCTCTGCCACGCCCTCCATTACTCTTGTGAAATCGTCTTGCAGATCATATCCATCGATGATGGTTGCGATCAGCGCGATGATATCCACGTTGGTTATTTTGTGCGGCATTTGCTGAAATATTTTTTCGAGGTCACTGGGCGTCATAGTCTGTCCTGACGTTTTGATATGCCTTTCTCAACATTCCTCTGGCCTCTTCCAGCATTGTGAGTGCATCATTGAGGTCTGGAAAGTCATCTGGCGTTATTTTGCATGACAGCATATGCTGGATTGTCAGGTCAAGTTTTGACAGAATTTGACCCAACTCTTCGATGCGCTCTAGGCTCATAGGGTAAACCTTGACGCATCGAATGCCCACAGATTGAAGCTGCACTTGGATTGGTCTGGCTTAGACCACACCTCGGCCCTTGCTATTTTTGACTGCTTGAATAGGCGGTAGCAGGCATTGTTGATGTCTTTATCGCTAACGTCTGCTTGGTCTGGCTGCTCTTCGCGGTATGCGGCGACAACTTCTGACGTTATGAGATATGTGTCGGCGTCACTTAATATTTTTGTGACGGTTTTCTTTATTTCTTTTGGCGATTGCTTTAGCTCTGTCCACTCTTTCAAAAGCTGCTCCAGCACACCATTGTCTGGTTCTGGTTCGTCTTCTGGCAGGCTTTCCTTCAGCTTTACGCAACCGACTGCGCGGTATGGTATTGTTTGCGCCTTGTCTGGGTGATTTGGCACCACATCCATTAGCACTTGATCTCCCACGGATAGTTGTAGGAAACGTGCGAGATTGTTGGTGATGAAGGTGTTTTGACCTTCGGCGTCTACAGCAAATGCGCTGTAGTGTTGGGTGATATTTGTGATTAACCCATGAATTTTTTGAAGTTCCATTGTTTTCTCTCCTGATTGATATTTAGATGATGGCTTACAGATAGCGATTACTTGGATATGTTCAAGAAGATTTTGCACTGTCTGCAAGATTTATTTGATTGGTTCCTTTCTGTATTAATTGCTCCAGTGCTTCTGTCGCTGCTGGATTGAATATGGTTCGCATTGCGGCTTGATTGATGCGCCGAATTTCTTGGCGCACCTCTGTTAGCGTGTCGAGATCGTCTTGGTTCATTTAATCCTCCTCCTGAGTTCGTCTGAATATGTCATGCCCTGATCGGCATAATAGTTTTCTTTTTCGGGGTTCCAGCCTTTCATGGCTTCCCGCGCATTGCGGCAATCATCGATGATAAAGACGAGGGCGTGGTAGTCCACGCTCTTGGCGTGGTCTTCCCACTTTTTAAACTCTGCTGCGGTTGCGCCACTCATTGTCCGATACCTTTCAAAAATGTTTGGGCCTCATTGATCCACTGGCTTAGAGACAAATGTTTTAGCCGATACACATAGACGCTGTGATCATCGTAATCATTGATGTCTCCATTATCGAAGACGAAATAAAAGTAACCGTCTGAAGCATATAGATTGAGGTGTGGGTTACCTACTGCTTTGACGATTTGATTGCGTGTCATTTTTTTCTCCCTCTCTCTTACACACTACAGGTAGATACTTTTACAGATACATCAAGGGCCATCGTTAATTTATTTAGTTTATTTTCTGCTTATTTATTGCAGAGCAGTAAAAGCAATAAATCGAACCGCCCTAAGTACCTTGTTTATATATATAATATTATTATTATTATTATTATATATATATATAGTGTATTACTGCCCCCACCCCCTACCCCCAACCCATGTATGAGGGGGGTGGAGGGTGAGGAGTATAAACGCCCCCCAAGGTGCTGCAATAAATGCAGAAAATACACAAAATACATAACACGTTGAAATCATTGACAAATACCCCAATGTTTAATTATGCAATAAATCATGCAGTTAATCATTGAATGCTTGGAGCGAACCAAGCCATCGTCGGACGGCCCCGCTTCCCTTCGTTCAGATTGCGGCACTCTATGCCCCTATCGTTTGCCAAAGCGTCCAGAACATCTCCACGTTTGCGTCTGTCCATATTTGCGAATGCCCCCACGCTGCGCGTGATCTGGCTCTCCGTGATGCCCCCCAGCCCCGCCGTTTCGATCTTGGTGAACACCGCCTTGCAGCAGGCGTCGAAGGGGCCATCAGCCATGTTGGCTTTGAACATCTTGATGGTCTCAGTAGCGTAATGCTCGACGTAATCGATACTCCACTGCATTGCGTCCAGCCCGATACTTTCCTGTCCCATTGATCTGGCAATGATCAGCGACAGCCGCATGGCGATCTCTCTGGATCGATTGTACATGGCCTCCAGCCCAGTGCCTGCCTCTGCCCTAATGGCATCCACCAGCCGCTCCTCGTAGCGCCGTAGGATCGCCTTGGCCTCTGGGGTGAATGCCACCTCCATTGGTGAGGGCGGCACATCGTGCGTGGAGCCGGGGTCTAGTGTCCCGTTAACAGCGTAAGCGTGATCGCTGGCCCAAGATTTCAGCCGTTCTGAAATTGTGGACGTTGTGATTTCCTGCGATAGCTGAACGCCGATATCGGTTTTCACGATCAGGAAGCGGTTTAACAGACCAGACGCCACATCGCCCCCACCGATTGCCTTCATAAATTCTGACGGCGTGGACATCCCCACCAGCGTCAGGGATGGACGCCTGACCACCTTCTCCAGCTTTTCGGCCTCGCTGGCCTTCATTGTGTTTGTGGCGTAGCCTTGTTGACGCATAACGCCGTCTGTGCGCCCGAAGGCTTCCATGATGGAAGTCAGGGCGTCAGCCTTGTGTTGCATACCAGTGGCCGCTGCTGATTTGAGCATACGGCCCATCTCATCGATCACGCTGACGTGAACTGGTTTCTTGGTCAGGGTGGACATCACCCCTGCCCCAGAGGTGTAGCCTGCTGGCCCGATCAGGTCTTCCAAACCAGCCTCTTCCAGCAGCCGCTCCAGAACGGTCTTGCTGTGTTCTTTGCCGCTGCCTGTCTCACCGATATTCAAAAGATACAGGCTGGAGAAGTTCCGCTGGTTTGTCACCCAGCGCCTGCCCATTACTGTGGAGCCAAAGGCGATGGCCGCTTGAACAGCAAACTGCGGCTGCGGCTTGATGGCGGTGATCGAATAATAGTTGACCACGTCTTGCAGAACGCCGGGTACTGACAACAGGTGATCTGGGATATTTCCCAGCGGCTCGGCCTTGGCTGCTGGCTTGGACATAATTGATGCCGCAACCTTTGCGCCATGCTTGATCGCCTCCTGATCGTATTCGTAATCTGGATTGTTGCTGACGTTGAGGAACGCAGCGGCGTCCTTGACCGCCTTGGTGACGTTGCCCATGTGTTCGTACTGGCACCATAGCTCAAAGCAATCGAAGCTGTGGGCGCTGTCGAAAGGGTCACTGGCATGGTGGCTGAAGGCTCGACCATCATCAAATACTTTGACGCCTGCCAGCTTGGAGGTGCTGTTGGGCGACAGGTATCGATCCTTTGCGGTCTGCTTGTAGCCGTACTGTTTTAGCAGACTGTGCATATCGTGGGCCTCGTTGAAGGCGTCGATCACGCTGGTGCCGTCACCCTTTGGCCGTGGCCTGCGCGGTGGCTGAAATTCTGGCTCACGCCGCCAAGGGCAGATCGCCACCATCTGTGGCCGAAACTTATCCCACTCTCTCCAAATTGTCAGAAGCTGCGGCGGTAGCTCTGGCAGGCCATCAAAGATCGAACGACCAGCCCACTCGTAGGGACGGCCCGTATCTGGGTGAATTGATGGCGGCAGGACATCTTGCACGGCCCCAGCGCGAAGCTCAAAGACCACTTCGGTCTTGCGGGGATCGCCCTCGACGGGCCAACTAATTTTATGGGTGATTAAATCGGGCGGTGCCTTGAAGATCAGCTTGCCTCGATTTTCGCGCCCAATAATCTGGGGTGCCGACTGCATAAGCTCTGAGAAATCGATCCCCAGTTCTTCAAAGATGAGCTTGGTATGCTCGACATGATCGATGTCTACTGCACAGGTTCCGCTGGCCCCATGCAGCAATCCCACATTATGGGTGGGGTTCTGCTCGTAATACAGACGCGCCTTTTCTGGGTCAGACAGTGCCTGCTCTGGCTTCTGCCAGCCAAAGCGGGTCGGGCCTTTAGTCCCTGCTGGGATTGTGACCAAGAAAAAACCCATCTTTTCGCAATACTCTTCCACTTTTATTGTCATTTTTTTTGACCTTCTTATTTATAGACGGTGAGATAATCGCTTAATTTCCTCCAAGTGTTCAAACTGATTCGTTCGTTGCCTGTCGCCACGGCCTTCACGGTGGGGTGCGACAGCCCAGATTTCTGTGCGACAACGGTTAGCCGTCGATCTTGCAGGGCGTCCCGTATCGTCTCAAGAGGTATCATATTGTCCATTGTGGTCTCCAATTTTGCATTATTTCAAAAAAGAGCTTTACATGCTCAAAACGATTTAGTAAAGATCGGCGTGTAGAAAAAGTGAATGTGAAAAATGGAGAACGAAATGGACAATATCAATGTCGATATTCTTGCCGCCGATTGGCTGGATATCAAAGCTCAAGAAAAGTCGCTTACCGCAAAGCGCCACGCGATTGAGGAGCAGCTTAACGCTGCACTAGAAGCCAAAGATGAAGGCTCCATATCCCACAAAACTGAAGGCCATAAGATTACGCTGACACAGCCCGTGTCTCGTAAAGTTGACGCCATCGTTTGGGATAAAGTTTCTAAAAAAATACCCGCACATTTGCAGCCAGTGAAACACACAATCAGCGCAGATGCCGCTGGCTGTCGTTACCTGTTGGCTAATGAGCCAAAGTTGTGGGCCAAGATTGCGCCTGCCTTTGAAACAAAAGCTGGCAAAATCGGCGTCAAGGTTGAGGTGCTTTAATGCGCCTCACTGATGTCGAGCTTGAGATGCTAATTGCTGCTTTGGCCTCTGTCACTGTGATGGACGGCCAAAGTAAAAGCCCGAACCAGATCAGGTTAGAGCGTAAATTAAATTGGTGGCGCGACCACCCAGACTTGGAGTTTGCAGAATGAGAAGCATGGATGAAATTTTGGACGAGGTATTTGCCCTCGTATTTAAGGGAGATTGGTGATGGGATTTAAGATTGAGAAGGGGGTGCCAATGACGGCACCCTCGCGGGATAGATCGGGCAAGTGGAAAGATTTGCTGGGTAAAATGGACGTTGGCGATAGCGTTTTGGTTGATGAACAGTCGCAGGCCACATCCATCCGCAACACAGCCAAGCGCATGGGGCTACTTGTGCGTTGCCAACAGCAGGACGATGGCAGCTTTAGAGCATGGAGAATTGAGTAATGGCGATTGACCTAAAAACACTATCGAAGCCAAGCGGCCAGCGGCCTATCATCTGCACCCTCTTTGGCGAAGGTGGAATGGGTAAAACTACGCTGGCGGCTATGTTTCCCAGCCCTGTTTTCATCAGGACAGAGGACGGCACAGCCAGTCTGGCAGGCAATGACAACGTCAGCCTGTTTCCACTGGCAACGTCCACGCAGGACGTGCTGGACGCTATTGAGGCGCTTGCCACACAGAAGCACGACCACAAGACGCTGGTGATTGATTCGATCACTCAGTTAGCGACGATGGTCGAGGCTGAGATTGTGGCTGCTGATCCAAAGGCAAAAAGCATCAATCAAGCTGGAGGCGGTTACGGCGCTGGCTACAGTGCAGCCGCTGAAAAGCATCGCCAGATCAGAGAATGGGCGGGATCACTAGCCTACGAAAAAGGTCTCAACATAGTCTTCATCGGTCACGCCGATACTGAGATGCTCGACCTTCCAGATCAAGAAAGCTACGCACGATACACCGTGCGTATGCACAAGAAGTCGATCCCTCACTACACTGACAATGTCGATATGGTGGGCATGATACGACTGAAGACATTTGTTCGTGGCGGTGATGGCGACAAGAAACGTGCGATTTCGACGGGGGAGCGAGAGATCATCTGCCACCCACAGGCGTCGAGCGTCACGAAAAATCGGTTTAACGTGTCTGAGCCTCTGGCATTCACGTTTGACCGCAACCCATTTGCAGATTTTGTAGCAGAGTAAAAGGAAAACTCACATGGAACTTAACGGATTTAACGCAGCGGCTATTGAACCAGCCGCAACATACGAACCGCTTCCAGCGGGAAACTATTCGGCAGTAATTGTCGAGAGCGAGGAAAAGCCGACTAAGGCGATGACTGGCAGCTATCTGCAGCTTGGTCTGGAGATTGTTGAGGGCCAATATGCTGGCCGCAAATTGATAGATCGGTTGAACCTCAACAACCCCAATCAGATTGCAGTTGACATAGCACAGCGCACTCTGTCGGCCATCTGCCACGCCACAGGCGTTATGACGCCCCAAGACAGCAGCGAACTGCACGACAAGCCTCTGGTGGTGAAGCTGGCAGTTAAGGCCGCAGAAGGCCCGTACAGCGCCAGCAATGAGATTAAGGGGTACTCAGGTGCCAAAACTAACGGCGCTGCCACAGCGGCCCCTGCGGCGGCTCCACAGGCGGCGGCAGCGCCACCTTGGAAGCGGTAATCTATTTTGCGATGGGGCGGCTTTTGCTGCCCCATTTTACAAATAGAGAGGAGAGGGAAAATGAAAAAATTACTGGAATGGTTGAGGTCTTTATTTCGCAAGCCTGTTGAGAAGGTAATTAAGAAGCGCAAAAAAAGCAAACGGCGCAGCGCCGATCATTATGGGGCGCACTATTACTTGGGTGATTTGCTCGACGGATTAGACAGTGCATTTGATTGTCTACCACTTTTTAAAAAAACTGACCCAGAACATTATAAAATGTTTAGCCGTATTGGCTGTTCTGTGATGTCCAAAGACGCAATTTTTAGCGCAGAGCGCACTGCTAATTTTAAAAAACTACCATCATTTGGATGTTTCCATCTGCCGAACAGATTTGGTTCATTCGCAATGGACGATGAAACGAAACAAATGATGGTAAATGATCGATCTGACGATGATATCGTTGCTCAGTTATGTTTTATGTTTTTTTCGAAACAAAAACGACCCTTTAACGTGCAGGGTAGTAATCAGCAGATATTTCAGATCGGTCTGATTTTTATGGACAAAAACAAAAACGCTGCGATGGACTACGCATACCTGAGTGTCTCAGATAAGGGCATCGTGACCCCACTAAAAATATGCAAGCCAAAGCATTATAAAATAAAAAACAGCCACGGCTACGTCAGAATGCAGTGGGATTGGCCGAAGTATTTGTTGGATATGTCGAGCTATCACAAGATAACACCAGAAGAATTTATTACTGAATTGTTTTGGTTGGCAGTATCAGGCGCAATGATGCAAGAAAATGGCATTACAGTTCGTGTAAGCAAGAAAAAACACTCTGTGTCTTTTTCCATCGACATGCTTCGCACACCATATTTCTTTGCTGACCGCAAGAAAGTGGTTAACGAAAACGGAAACACAAAGAAAATATTTCACATTGTGCGCGGCCACAAACGCAAAAACGGCACATTTATCAAGACGCACTTTCGTGGGCTGCGTGAATTTATCTGGAACGATTATCAAGTTAAAGTTGGATTGGCTGGTCTGCATAGAAACTCTTTGTTTGAGTTTACTGGGGCAATGCATGAGATGACTGATGACGAAACACCAGATAAATTTATCAGCATTGAGGATACAGTTAACGTGATGGAGAAGGAACTGTCGAGATGAACCTTGAAAAATACAATCCATCGCCCACAGTGCAGAAAATTTACGAACACTACGAGGCCAGCCGCGATAACGGCCACAGGGCGCATCTGGGCGGCTCACAGATAGGCAACCCGTGTTTTAGGGCATTGTGGTATCAGTTTCGACACGCAAGCTCACAGAGCTTTGAGGGGCGTATGCTGCGCCTGTTTGAAACGGGTGACCGCGAGGAAGAACGGATCGTGGCAAACTTGAGAGCGATTGGGGTAGAGGTGTGGGAGGTCGATCCAGAAACGGGCCGACAGATTAATTACACGGCCTGCGGGGGTCACTTTGCTCTGTCGTTGGACGGTATTGGCATTGGATTTCCAGAGAGCAAAGAGCCGCATACTTTGGAATTTAAAACGATGAACGACAAGTCGTTTGCCCAAACAAAGATGAAAGGCGTCAGGATCAGCAAACCTCAATACTGGGCGCAGTGTCAGGTTGGAATGCATCTGGCTGACATTGATCGTTGCTATTTTTTTGCCGTGAACAAAAACACAGATGAGATTTATTCTGAGCGGATCAAGCGGGATCGGGCAGAAGGTGAGATGCTAATCAGCAAGGCCAGCAATATCATCTTTGATGAAAAGCCACCCAGCAAAATCAGCCATGACCCGTCCAAGTTTGCCTGTAGATTTTGCAATTATATTCCGATTTGCCACGGTGGTGAATTGCCAGAGGTTAATGATCGGACAGACGCCCACAGCACTCCAGAAAAAGACGGCACTTGGAGCCGCAAAGAAGGCGCAGGGGGCCACCTGTTTAATCCGTTTATGGTTCCTGACGATTGGGAAATCATAGACGCTGGAGATGATTTCGTGGAGTATCAGACCCCACATGGCGTCATCCGCAATCAAGACAACAGCGAGGAATTGAGGGAGAAGTTTAGTGAAGACGCCAAGTGAAATGATGGATATCGTGAATGCTCTGTATTTAACTTTGCCAGACGAAATTGAGCAGGAAGAAATGGCCTGTATATTTACAGTGCTGCTTGGAATGTTTGGGTTAAATTTGGAATGGCATAAAATAAAAGATCGTGTGTCCAATAATGTTGCAGATAACATCTCAGCCGATTTGAATGCTGACGAAATAGGTGTGCCGATTATGACCCAAGAGAAAATATTGGAAGCGCAGAAGGATGCTGATGATTTTTTGGGGAAAATTGCGACTGGAGAAAAACAATGACCGAGGATGAATTTTTTAAAATGTTAAGCAAAAGCCGTTTGGGGAAAAAGTGGTTAAGATGGCACAATTTAAACCCTGAGTTTTACAGGTTGTTTGAGCGATACACTCTTCAAGCCATTTACAGGGGGCATTTAAGACTAAGCGGGTGGCTAATTGCTAACAGGGTACGATGGGAAAGCTCTATCGTGACAAAAGGGGATGATTACAAAATATCTAATGACTTCATTGCCCTGTTTACACGCCTGTTTATGATAAACAATCCGCAATACATTGGGTTTTTTGAAACGAAACAAATGAAAAGATTAGCCCACGAACCCGCGCTGTTTCGCACAGCGGCCTTGGGTGATTTGTTTGATGAAGAAAAGTCAACGTGAAGAAAGAGTTCTATCCCATGACCTTTGAATTACGCGATTACCAAAAAGAAGCTGTCGATGGCTTGTACAATTATTGGGCAGGCAAGTCGGGCGATAATCCATTGATCGTGGCCCCAACGGGGTCGGGCAAGACGGCTATCATAGCTCAAATCGTAAGGGACGCCATGTCATTTGCTGGCACCCGTGTGATGATTGTGACGCATGTAAAAGAGTTGCTGGAGCAGGGGGCCAATGGCCTGCTGAAAATGTACCCAGAGGCTGATTACGGGGTTTACAGTGCGGGGCTAAAGCAGAAGGTCTTAGACAGGCCGATCACCTTTGCAGGCATTCAGTCGGTCTGGGAACGCGCCTATGACATCATCCCTGCGCCAGACCTGATCTTGATCGATGAAGCGCATATGCTGCCCAAAAATACTGAGACGCGATACAATCGCTTTATTGCTGATTTGAAAGTTTGCAACCCTGACATCAAAGTGGTGGGGCTGACAGCTACGCCCTACAGATTGGACAGTGGCTATCTCCACAAAGGTGCAGGCGCTCTGTTCGATGGCATAGCCTATGACATTCCTGTGTCGATGCTGATGGAGCAGGGCTACCTGTCGCCTGTCATTAGCAAAGGTGGTTTGAACCAGATTGATCTGACCAACGTAAAGAAGCGGGGCGGTGAGTTTATTGAGAGCGACCTTGCCACGGCTGCGTCCGATCCCGAACTGGTGCGGAAGACGGTTGCTGAGATTGTGGAACTGAGCGCGGATCGCAAAAGCTGGCTGGTGTTTAGCTCTGGCGTCAATCATGCCTACATGCTGAAAGATGAATTTGAGGCCCACGACATTGATGTCGGTGTGGTGACAGGTAGTGACAGCAGCGCCGTGCGGGAGCAAACGATTGCAGACTTTAAGAGCGGTGAGCTTAAATGTTTGATAAATGTGAACGTCTTAACCACTGGATTTGATCACCCTGCCGTCGATGTTGTTGCGCTGGTCAGGGCCACAGCGTCTACGGGGCTGTATGTCCAGATGGTTGGGCGTGGCACTAGAATTGCCGAAGGCAAGACTGATTGCTTGGTGCTTGATTTCGGTGCAAATGTTGAGCGGCACGGATTTATAGATAGGGTAAAGCCCAAGGATAAAAGCGCGGGGGCAGGCGAGGGTACGGCACCCGTGAAAATGTGCGAGGCTTGCCAGACCATGTGCTTTGCGGCGGCACTGCAATGCCACGTCTGCGGCCATGAGTTCCCGCCACCCACTTTGAACCACAATTCAAACAGCTACAGCGGGGCCATGCTTTCCAGTCAAGTTCAGGCCGAATGGGTGGATGTGGACAGTGTTCTTTATCATCGGCACCGCAAAGCGGGGAAGCCTGATTCGGTTAAGGTCACGTACTACGCTGGGCTGCGATCTGTAAACGAATGGCTCTGCCCAGATCATGGTGGCTATGCGGCCAGCAGATATCAGGCGCGGCGGTCACTGCTGGCCTCTGGCGCTGATACAACCGACGAGGCGATGGATGAATGTCATTTTTGGAACTGGCCCAGCCGCATTAAAATAAAACCCTCGACACACAACCCGAAATATTTTGAGGTTGTGCAGTTTGACTATACAAAAGTGGAGAGAAAAATTGAAAAGCAAGAAGGGCCATACGCTGATTGGGGTGTCGAAGACATACCGTTTTAAGCACTCTGAGCATTCTGAACAGGTGGGTTTTGTGAATTGGTTTCGGGCCAAATATCCGCACACTTTGATTTTTGCGATCCCCAATGGTGAGAAGAGATCGATTAGCGTGGCGACACGGCTCAAGGCCGAGGGGGTCACACGGGGGATACCCGATCTTTATATCCCCTCCTGCAATCTTT
>Ga0209632_10002963_pt1 | contig 16050 bp, 10 predicted proteins | sample COG_10_FD_184754 | JGI IMG/M metagenome (GOLD analysis project Ga0209632, IMG submission 184754) | Pelagic Microbial community sample from North Sea - COGITO 998_met_10 (SPAdes) (version 2) | ecosystem: Environmental > Aquatic > Marine > Neritic zone/Coastal water | place: Helgoland, sampling... | reverse complement strand
TTTTGACAGTGAAATTTATATTCAATCGATAGCCGATCCCTCAATTAAAATGAATATTTCCATGCACCCAAGATCAGATTCTTCTCCAGTTTGGAGTCCTGATGGAAAAAAAATCTCATTTGTTTCTAATAGAGCAGGAGATAGAGGTGGTATTAATTATGATACCTGGATGGTTTGGTTACAGAAATCAGATTGGGAAAAAACCAAAGCAGACTTTAAAGATGGAGACTATTATCAACTAAAAGAGGAGGGTGATGAAGATAAAAAAGAGAAGAAAAAAGTAGCAAAAAAAATAGTTGTAAAGATAGATGAAGCAACTATTTATGATCGATTAGTTCAATTAACAAGTTGGGCAGGCAACGAATATGGTGCACTCTTCAGTGAAGACAGTAAAAGTGTTTATATCTCAGCAACAAATCCAGCAACAAATAAAAACAATTATTATAAAGTAGAAATAACAGGAGGAATACCAAAAGAGGTGAAAGGAGTTTCAGAAGTTAACAGTATTAGCTTAAATAAAGAGACCTTATATTACTCATCAAAAGGAACCTTAAAATCATTGAATTTAAAAACAGATAAGGTAACACCGTTTTCCCACTCAGCAACATATACAACCAATTTCAATAAGTTGAATGAGCAGGTTTTTGAAGAAGGAGTTAGAGCAATAACTGCAGGTTTTTATGACCCAAAATATCATGGTTATAAATGGGATGATATCGTAAAAAGATACAGACCTTGGGTTTTGTCGGCTACTACAAAACAAGATTATTCTTTTATGTTTAATAAGATGTTGGGACAAATCAATGCAAGCCATATGGGTTTTAGAGGAAGTACTCCGGAAAACACGAATAACGATAAAATTGGTTTGTTAGGATTTGATGTTTCCAATATAAAAAATGGGGTAAAAATTAATTTTATTTTGCCTAATTCAGCAGTGTCAAAAACAAATGTTTCTTTAAATGTTGGAGATGTTATTACCGCTGTAAATGGAAAAGAGATTGGTAAAAACACCAACTTTTATAGCCTATTAAAGAATACCGCTGGAAATGAAATTTTATTGAGCTTAGCAAGTGCCAAAGAAGTTGTTGTAAGAACAGAATCTACAAGAACTATTAGAGATTTGTGTTACGAAGAATGGGTGAATTCTCGTAAAAAATTAGTAGAAAAATATTCAAACGGGCAATTAGGATATATTCATATCCAAGGCATGAATTTACCAAGTTTTGAGCGTTTTGAGCGCGAGTTAAAAGCAAGTGGCTATGGTAAAAAAGGAATTGTTATTGATGTTAGAAATAATGGTGGCGGTTGGACTACAGATCGATTAATGGCCGTTCTAACCTACCAACAACATGCGTATACAGTCCCAAGAGGTGCCACTGATAATCTTCAGAAAAACAATGAAAAGTACAAAGGAAATTACCCGTTTAATGAAAGAGCAATTTTATCTGTAAATACAAAACCTTTGGTGGCTTTAGCAAACGAGAGTAGTTATTCCAATGCAGAAATTTTTGCACACGCTTTTAAAAGTTTAAACTTAGGAAAGTTAGTTGGTCAACCAACTTTCGGAGCTGTAATCTCTACAGGAGGACATCTTTTACAAGACGGTTATATAAGAATGCCTTTTAGAGCTTGGTATGTAAAAGAATCTGGAATGAATATGGAACACGGTCCTGCAGTACCGGATTATTTAGTAGCCAATAAGCCCGGTTGGAAATCAAGGGGAGAGGATGATCAGCTTGAAAAAGCGGTTGAAGTTTTATTGCAAGACATTAAATGAAATTAAAGAGTATATTCATTAAGTTCATTAAGTTCATAACGAACTAATTACCTCTTTGTTATTAAATCAAGTATAAAATTCTTTAAAATTTAGCAGCAATTTACTTAATAAGAATTGCATTATTTGTGAATTGTAAAATCACTTAGTTGACACGAATTAATTTTACATCGAAAACTAAGACAGCACCTCCAGGGATTCCACCACGACCATTTGCTCCATAACCTAGTTGATAAGGGACCAACAAGATTCCTTCTCCACCTTCTTTAAAATACGTTATTCCTTCTGTCCATCCTGGAATTACCTGATTTAATCCAAAAGAAATACCAGCAGCATTACTTTGGTCAAAAACATTTCCATCTAAGAAGTATCCTTTGTAAGCTACTGTAACATTTGAGTTGCTTGTTGGTCTTATTCCAGTTCCTTCATTGTTAATTACGTAATACAATCCAGAGCTACTTTTTGTAGCGTTCAAGTTATTGTCCTCAATGTATTTAAGAATATCTGTTTCAGTTTGAGGTTCAAATTCAGTTTGAGGTTCAAAAACAGTGTCATTCTTAGAACAAGAAAGAAAGACGAAGATGAATAAAATTAAATATGATTTCATTGTTTTGTTGTTAAATTTATGCGAATATACTTTGATTATTTTAATGATTATTTTAATGATTGTTTTAATGAAGATTTATGAATTAAAAATCAAACTTATAACTCATTCCTCCTAAAACTTGAAACCCTTGCGTATCAAAATTCGCAAAACGTTGATAGTGAGTATTTAAAATATTATTAAGTTTTAAAAATGCCGAAAATTTGTTATTAAAATGATATCCTCCATTTAAATTTATATCTACAAAAGATTTTAGAGCCTGAATTTTATTAAAAGCACTAGTACTTTGCTCATTGTAAAGGAGGTCCTTTCTTTCACCTACATAATAGATGTTGGAAGTAGTGTACCATTTGGGATTCTTATATTCTGCTGAAAAAGAGGTTTTTGTAGTGGGAAGATTCCATGCTTCTGAACTCTTTCGCGTAGTATACATATTATAAACTCCTTGAGCTTTAAATGTTAGTTCTTTGGAATAATCATAGGCTAATTCTGCAGAAACCGAGGTAGTTTCAAGATCATCATAATACACTTTAAATGAATTTCCGTATTCATATCCTTTTAAAATTTTTCCATTTTGCACAATATTTGTTCCATCAGATTTTGATTCATTTTTTAGAAATAGAGGTTTGTCTTGTTCTATAATAAAACGTGTCTTGATGTTAAAGCCTAGCGTATTATTTATTTTACCATCGAAACCGATATATAAATTAGATTTTTCTAAAGTTTGAGTGATGAAGAGTGTGGGTGAAATATATGGATTTTTTTGAGCAAACTCTTTGTATGTATTCGTGTGTAAATCACCAGACAAACCAAGGTAAATATTCAAATGATTGGTAATAAGGGGTTTTTGAATGAGTAGATCGGGCAATACAAATATATTTTTTGAGTTGTTTTCAGCGTCTGAAGAGCCAATCAGTTTCAAACCTGCTTTAAAAGTAATATTTTTATAATTCAGTTTATAGTTTGGATTTAAGCTAAAGGTTGTTGTGGAATATGAAATAGCGTTTGTGTTTTCAAAATTATTTTTAAACGTACCTTTTAAAAATTCTACACTTGTTTTTATTGAAATATCATTTAATTTAGAATTTAAAAAAGCTAATGGGAGTTCTAATTTTGCTTCTATTTTTGAGGATATTTCACCGCTTTTGTAACCATCTTTAAAGTAGAATGTTTTTATCTTAGCCCAATCTAGATAGCTGTCGTTAAAATCAACAATTCCAACCAATTCAAAATAATTATAGCATTGTTCTTCATTGATTGAATTCAAAATAGATTCTGAAAAATCCTTATTTGGTAGTCCATACCAATTATATAAATTTCTTCCAGATTTTAACTCTACACTCCAATCAAAATAACGGTCTTTTTTTTTGTAAAAAGCACCTATGTCAAAGTTCGAAAAACTCGAATTTAAGCTCGAATTTCTAATGTTTTTAAGAGATCCAATATATTTTGCATTCAAGCCAAGCTCATCGTCAAATTTATTTTTATGAAATAAATAAGTTTCAAAATAAGGTGATGTATAATTTCCAATGCCAGCTGCTAAATAGTTTTTAAAAATGCGTTCTATGCTCTTTTTATTGCTTTTTTTTACGACACCCCCTTTAGGAATAAAGGTAGATGCAATTGGTGCTGGTAAAGTCGTGTATTTTAATTTGATCTTTTGGTTTCTTTTTAGTAGCTCTATTTGGGGGAGTTGGTTTCTTTTTTTTGCATTGGAAATTTTTGGATTGTATTTGGTTTCAATAGTCACAATCTCTGTTTTAATAGTGTCTTTTATTTGTTCTTTATTTTGAGCGATATAACTTAAAATAGGAAAAAATATAAAAAAGAATACAATACCTTTTTTCATTTATTTTTATTTTTTTAAATCCTTTTTCTGGTCGGTTTCAATCATTTCTATAGATACAGAGTTATTAGTCTTTGCTTCGTTTTGTTTTATCAACCTTAATTCATTGCTTGCTTCTATAACAATATTTTTAAATTGTTTGAAATTTTTAATAATATTTTCTAACACAAATGTAGCTTGGTATGCATCTTCCAATCCGTAATAATTTTTACCCATTATGATATAGCTCTTTACAGCCCAATATTTATGGGAAGAATAATTGGCTATTAAATTTTGAACTATTTCATTAGATTCGCTATATTCTTTTTGTCGGTTTTTAAAGAATGAAAGATGATATAGCGCTTCTGCTTTTAATTTTCCCGAGGTACTTTTTTCTAGATCAGTATAGTATTTTTCTGCAGTATAAAAGTCTTCAATTTTTAACGAAGAACGTGCAATCATTATCTTAGCTTCCTGTGTTAATTTAGTCTCTAATTTGTCTTTTAAAAGAATTTTTCTTGCATATATTAAGGTCAAATTAAAAGCATTAGTTTCATAATATGCTCTCATCAGATTGCTTTGAGCAAAAAAAATGTTTTCGGTTACATAGGCCTCTTTTTCCAACCTATTTAAAATTAGGATTGCATTTTCGAATTCTTTATTCTGAAGATAGATTTGAGACAATTTAGAAAGAGCTTCTTCAGTGAATTCATTCAGTTCTTCTTCTAAGATATTTTGATAATACACAATAGCTTTTTTATTTTTTTTTATTTTGAAATATACATCAGCTAAATAATAATTTACTTTTAATTTGTGAATTCCGTCAGGAAACTTGTCCTTGTATTTTATAAGTGCACTTAAGATCTGATTTACATTTTTGGAGTCAAAATATTTTTTTTCAGCAACTGCAAATGAGGTATTGTCTATTTCTGAATTGGAAACCTTGATGAATTTTAGGGTATTCATCCAGCTGATATACTCTTCTATAGCACCAGTGTCAATATAAACAGTTCTTGCATTGGCAACAGCTTCCATTGCATCTGGAGAATTTGGGAATTGCCGTGCTGTCTTTTTGAATTTTTCAATTGCTTTTTTATTTTGATTCTCACTATAGTAAAGGAGTCCTTGTCTCAATAATACTTTTGGTAAGAAAACACTATTGGGGTGTTCTTCTATTAATTGATTATAGGCCAGATGTGCTTTTTTATTTTCATGAATCAACGAATGTGTTTTTCCAAGTTGAAACAACGCGTCATCTATTAAACTTGAATCTTCGTAATTGTTTATAATATCATAGAGAACTCTAATTTTTTCTCTATTATTTCCAGAAAAGCCAACACTCATTGCAGTTTGATATTGTGCATAATCTGCACTCGAACCGTTGCTTTTAATAATTTCAGAATAAGATTGAATAGCTTTCTTGTACTCTTTCAAAGCAAAATAGCTATCTCCTAAACGCATATGTGAATCCTCTTTTAGACCCCTTTCTTGAGCGTTATTTTTCACAAAGCTGTGAAAAGCAATTATAGCCTTGTCAAATTTTTTAAGATTAAAATTACTGTATCCTATGTGATAGTCAATTGCTGTAAATTCATTCCTTTTTGATTTCAATTCCTTTTTTAAAAGAACGAATTTGATAAGCGCCTCATTGTATTTCTCTAATTGGTATAAAGTTTCAGCTTCCCAATATCTTGCTTTTTCTTTGATCAATAATTCTGTTGCTTTTTTTCCCCTGATAAAAAAGGGTAGCGCCTCCTTTAATTTATTTTCATTAAATAATTGCATTCCCTTGTACAGGTTTATCTCAGCTATCATAGCACTATTCTTTAGGGTTTTTTTCTGCTCTATAAAAGCAAGTGCACCACTATAGTCTTGTTGATGAAGAAACGAAGCGATCACTAAATTGTTAATTTCTTCAGATGCTTTTGATGTTGGATAACTCTGAAGAAAATTTTGTAAAACTTGAGCAACACTTTTAAAAGGGTTTCCTATTTCGTAACTTAATTTAGCATAGTTAAGGGAAGCATCTTGCTTGACCACTTTATTGAAATCCATTTCAGAAGCAGTTTTAAAAGCATTTAAAGCTGCGGTTTTTTGATTTAATTCAAGGTAACATTCTCCCAAGCGATAATAAGCATTCTGCGCTACATAATTTTTTTCATCAATAATTTTATTAAAGTAACGCATCGCATTTTTAAAATCAGATTGTTGATAGTATGCCGTTCCTAATTGATAAAAATCTGTATTATTCCATTTTCCTTTTTTACCCTTATATTCTTTTAAAAAAGGGATTGCTTCTTTGTATTTTTTTAAATTAAAATAACTCTCTCCAACTATTTTATAAATATCAGATCGCTGTTTTTTTTGAATGGATTTTAGAAGTTCTTTTCCGAGATCAATAGCGCGCTCAAATTTTCCAGTCTTAAAACTAATATCTAATAAATAGTATGAAATCTCTTCTCGAAATGATTCATTATCTGCGATTTCTCTTAAGGTAGATTCAGCAACTCCATAGTCTTCCAATTTATACGCAATGTATCCATAATAATACCTCGCTTCATTTCCATACTTAGTATCATTGATTAATGGGAGAAACTTTTTTCTAGCTTCTCGTAAATGTTTTGTAGCTAAATAAGCATATCCCATTTTAAAACTGAGTTCTCTTTGAGTTTCCTTCGAAATAAGATCGAGAGCTACTTTTTGATACCATTGAAGTGCATGTGCAGCCTTTTTGTTGTCAAAGTAGTAGTTTGCAATATCAAAACACGCGTTATTTTTTTTTGAACTGTAAGGGTTTTCTTTAATAAAAGTCAGTACTTTTTTAGCTGCTTTAGGTTGGTTTAATCTGATAGCACACAGTGCATGATAATACCTTGCATCTGATTTTAGGGTGTAGTTATAAACAGTCCCTTCAATGATGGTCTCAAAACTTTTTTCTGCAGCTGCATATGCTTTATTATTAAATAATTGTAATGCATTATTAAATTCTTTTGAAGTAGGTATCTCAATAATCGTTTGCTGTCCAAAAGTAACTAAAGAAATGAATGCAATGAAACAGGATAAAAAACGTTTTCTAACTATAGGGAATTTCATGCAATTGTTTTTTAATACTTTAATTATAACGAAGTTTTTTTAATTTTGTTTGATGAAAAGCATTTAATAATTAACTTTTTTTTCAAATCTAAGAATTATTAGCAATTCATAGTATATAATCGGTAGAAACTTTTAAGTTTGTAAAAACAACTCATTTTATGCAAGAACCAATTTTATATTTAGAAAACGCGGATATCTATCAAAGAGATAATTTGGTATTGTCAAAAGTGAATTTAACAATACAAAAAGGCGCATTTTATTATCTAATTGGAAAAACAGGAAGCGGAAAGAGCAGTCTTATGAAAACACTCTATGGCGATTTAAAATTGCGAAGAGGGATGGGACATATTGTAGATTTTGATTTAAAAAAAATAAAAGAAAAAGAAATTCCTTTTTTAAGGAGAAAAATAGGAATTGTTTTTCAAGACTTCAAATTATTGAGTGATAGAACCGTTTTTGAAAATTTAGAATTTGTTTTAAAAGCAACTGGCTGGAAAGATAAAGAGCTCAGAAAAGAAAAAATTAATGAGGTTTTAGATAAAGTTGGTATGCAGACCAAATACTTTAAAAAAACGTTTGAGCTCTCTGGTGGAGAACAGCAAAGAGTTGCAATTGCAAGAGCATTATTAAATGACCCAGAATTAATTTTGGCTGACGAGCCCACAGGAAATTTAGATCCTAAAACCTCCTTAGAGGTAATGGCTCTTTTAAATCAGATTCATCAAAGTGGGAAAACTATTTTAATGGCCACTCACGATTATCAATTGATTGTAAAATTCAAACAGAAAACCATAAAATGTGAAGCTGGAGAATTGTTTGAAGTTGCTCAAAAAACAGCGGTATAGTATGTAATTTATGATCTTAAAACCAAAAAAAATTTTTGTTGCCGTAACAAATGATATTTCAACCGATTATAGAGTTCATAAAATATGCAGCTATCTCGTTGAAACAGGTTTTGAGGTTCTTGTTTATGGTAGAGTATTACCAAATACGATTGCTGTCAATAGAGCCTATAAAATGATAAGGAAAAAACATTTTTTCAATACCAATTTTTTATTTTATGCAGAATATAATATAAGATTGTTTTTTTATGTTTTATTTAAAAAATACAATTGTATTATTTCAAATGATTTAGATACATTGCCAGGATGTTTTTTTATAAGTAAATTGAAAAATATTGAGTTGGTTTTTGATAGTCACGAACTTTTTTCCGAAGGTCCAGAACTACAAGGCAGAAAATTTGTTCAAAATTTTTGGCGAAAACTAGAGGGTTTTTTTCTTCCAAAAGTTAAAAAATCCTTTACAGTTAGTCAATCTATTGCTGATTTTTACGATAAAAAATATCAAAATAAGATGGGAGTTATAAGAAATATCCCTCCAAAAAACAGTACGTTTTTATTGAAAAACGTACACTTTCCAACCCATAAACAAACAATACTCTATCAAGGTGTTTTAAACCCGGGAAGAGGTATCAAACCTATGATAAGTGCTTTAAAATACATAGAAAATTTAGATTTAGTAATTATTGGCTATGGAAAAGTTGAGCAAGAATTAAAGGAATTTGTTGTTGATGAAAAAATGTCAGATCGAGTTCATTTTTTAGGAAGAATAGATAGAGATGTACTACTAAATTACACAAAATTAGCTACTTTAGGGATGGTTTTAGAGGAGCCTCTTGGTTTGAGTTTTACGTTTTCATTACCCAATAAGTTATTCGATTTTATTCATGCAGGAATTCCTATTGTTGCAGGGAATATGCCTGAAATTTCAAGAATTATAAATCAGTACAAGGTGGGTGTAATTGTAGATGATTACACACCAAAGAAAATTGCAGAAAAAATTAATGAGCTTTTAGCAGATAAAACTCTCTTGGCAACCATAAAAAAGAACCAACAGGAAACCAAAGAAATTTTATGTTGGGAAACTGAAGCAAAAAAATTAGAAACCTACTTTAAATAACGAACTATCAATCCAAAACTAACCATAATAATACCTGTTTTTGATAATCTGGAAGGATTAAAAATAACAATACAAAGTATTCAAAATCAAACGTTAAAAGATTTTGAAGTTTGGATTATTGATGGAAATTCTTCTGAAAAGACACAAGAATATTTAAAGACGCTTTTGCCTCCTTTTTATTTTATTTCGGAGACAGATGGTGGTATCTATGATGCGATGAATAAAGGAATTTTAAAATCGAAAGGCGAATGGCTTTTCTTTTTAGGGAGTGGTGATGTTTTTTCTAATGATGCTGTTTTAGCGAATGTTTTTAGTTCAATAAAAAAAGGACATTCCTTGGTATCTGGAAAAATCGGGTATTTTGGTAATGCAAGGCCATTTATATATAGTAAATATAAGACCGTAAAGACACCAACTTGGTCCTCTACGATATGGCTTTGGAATGGCTTGCATCATCAAGGAACATTTTACAAGAAAAACCTGTTTTTAGAAACTACCTATAATTTAACCTATAAAATTTTGTCTGATTATTGGTTTCATATTTATTTATATAAGAAAAAGATTCCCTGTGAAATTTTAGATTTATTAATTGCAACCTGTAATTCAGACGGAGTCTCTAAAAAAGGACAATGGAAGATTTATCAGGAGGAAATCAGTTTAAAGACCAATTTAAGTTCCGTTTATTTAGCGCCTTTATTTTATATACTCTCATTAATTAAGTATGTTCTTAGAAAAATAATAAATGAATCATAGAAAGCAAATAGCATCTTTAATTTTCAAGAGATTAACAACTGAAAAAGAAGCACTAAAAAAGCAATTTTCAGAGACTAAAAATCAAATAGGCTACTTCTATATTGATAAGTTATTGCCATTGGATTTGGTTGAGGAAATTTACCAAAACTTACCAAAATTGTCAGATTCAGAGTTCAAAAAAAATATAAGGGAGTATAAGTATGTAGCCTATCAAATGAATAAGTATGACCCTCTTTTAGAGGAAGTAATATATGCTTTTCAAGAAGAAAAGGTCGTTTCTGTTATTTCTGAGATTTGTAATTTACAAGATCTTTTACCTGATAAAAACTTATATGCTGGAGGAGTTTCTTTAATGAATAAAAATAATTATTTACAACCGCATATAGACAATTCACATGATAAAGATCAAAAGCTTTGGAGGGTTTTAAATTTACTTTTCTATGTTTCACCAAATTGGAAATTAGAAAATGGCGGAAATTTAGAGTTATGGAACAATGGTCTGGAACAAGCTCCTATTGAAATTGAAAGTAAGTATAATCGATTGGTAATTATGGCTACGCACCAAAAATCTTGGCATGCTGTGAATAAAGTTAAAACAGCGGGTATAAGGGCTTGTATCTCCAACTATTATTTTTCTAAAACCCCTTTATCACCACATGATAACTTTCACATTACATTATTTAGAGGAAGGTCTACTCAGAAAATAACAGATGTACTTTTAAGGATGGACAATAGTCTAAGAAAAACAGTAAGAAAATTATTTAAAAAAGGAATTAGAGAAAATCCCCATCAATATAAAAAATGATACCTCTATTATAATGTTATTTTAATTAATAATTGTTTTTAGAAATTAATTTTTATATTTACTTACATAACTTAAAATCAATTCAAAATGAAAAAAATAATATTACTATCAGCAATGTCATTGCTAATGTTCTCTTGTGCAAATACACCTGCTAAAGAATCTATTTCAACTCCAGTAGCAATTGGATTTGATATGACAGAGGGTGTTAAAACATCTCTTTTTGCTGGCAATATGGAAACAGTAGCAATTTGGGAAAAATACATCAAAGCCCACAACGAACAAGACATGGAGACCATCAAAGGATTAAACGCAGAGAAGGGTTTTAAAGCCTACGGACCTAGAGGAGAGTTTATCGATGGGACAGAAGCTCATGCTGCTTTTTTAAAGGAATGGTTTGCAAATAACAATCCTAAATGGGTGACTAAATATGCAATTGCAAACGAATTTACAACCAAAGATGGGGTCTTAAGACAATATGTGACTTCTGGTCATGATGTTACGTTAACTGTCGATGGGAAAGAGGTGAAAGTAAATCAAGTTCACGATGCATTAATTGTAAATGGAAAAGTGCAAACTTTTTATGTAAATGAAAGAGTATTAATTGAACAATAAATAGTGCCAAGCACCTATAAAATTAAAATCCATAACATCTATTGTTGTGGGTTTTTTTGTGCTTCAAAAGTTGGACCTTTCTTATTTAAGAATGTTTTGAGATAAAAAAAATGCCTTGTTATAAGAGGATTAAATTAATTTAGTTATTTTTTTACTCATGGGTTTCGTGAATGAATAAAAAACATCTATTAATTCTCCTTTTTCATCAATTAAGTACTTTTGAAAGTTCCATTTTACAGATGAATTTTTCTTTCCATTTTTACTTTTCATTGTTAGCCATTGGTATAATTCATGTTGATTATTTCCTTTTACGTCAGATTTTGAAGTCAAAGGAAAATCAACATCATAGTTTAGGCTGCAAAATGTTTTTATTTCTAATGCGGTTCCGGGTTCTTGATTTCTAAACTGATTACAAGGAACGCCAATAACAACTAGCTTGTCTTTATAAGTGGTGTAAAGCTCTTGTAATCCGTCATATTGGTAAGAAAACCAACATTTAGAGGCTATATTTACAAAGAGTATTTTTTTTCCTTTGTATCGGTTTAAATCAATTATTTCTCCATCAATTCCTTCTATTTTAATATCATATAATGATTCATTTGATTTTGAATAATCAACAGAATTCAATGCGACGATACAAACTAGAATAGTAAATAATTTCAACATAAGTATAGGATATTTTATGTTTAGATTAAGAACGAATGATTCGTTCAATTTTCTAAAGACATTGTAAATATAACGAATATTTCTTTTAAAAAACCTTCATTAAATACGCTAGAGTTTCAAAAATAAGCGCAAAACATAAAGTGATATTAGTTCGTTCAAAATCCAATTTTAGATTGTAAGAGACTTCAATGAATTGATTTATTATTGTAATTATAAAATCACATTGAGTCCAATATCTGTATGTTATTACTGAATTAATTTCAATTTTAAATTAACTTTATTATAACTAAATTTTAATTGGTAGGGTCTTATTTTTGTGAAAATATTTTTTCATGAAAAAATCAATTTATTTCCTTTTCATTTTAAGCATCAGTTTTAAAAGTTATTCTCAGATAAATCCTGATAATATTGAGATTATTAGAGATGATTTTGGGGTGCCTCATATCTATGCCGATACAGATTCAGAAGTAGCATATGGGTATGCTTGGGCGCAAGCTGAAGACCATTTTAAGCTCATACAAGAAGCCTATTTAGCTGGGAATGGGATGTTAGGAAAACGTATTGGACTAAAAGCAGTTGGTGCAGATTTTTTAACTCAATTTATTCAATCCGAAAGGACTGTCAATGATTTATATCACACACTCGACGCTAAATTTATATCACTTCTTGAGGCTTTTACAGAAGGTTTGAATGCATTTGCAAAGAAACATCCAGACGAAGTTCTCGAAAAAAAGTTATTCCCGATTACTCCAAAAAAAATACTTCGGTACACCCAGTTGCAACTTTTTATCTCAAATGGAGCCGATAGACTTGTAACTGGCATCGTAAACGATAACTTATCCTGGCCGTTTGAAATAAATCAAGACACCAAAGGTTCGAATTTAATAGCGGTTAATCGAAGTAGAACTCACTCCGATCAAACTTTTTTAACGATCAATACACATCAGCCTTTAGAGGGAGCAACCTCTTGGTATGAAGCGCATTTGGTTAGTAAAGAAGGGACCAATATTATCGGAGCTTCCTTTCCTGGAAGCCCTTGTATACTCTCAGGGGCCAACGAATTCCTAGGATGGACACATACCGTAAACTATCCCGACAAAGCAGATGTTTTTGCATTGGAAATGCATCCAAAGAAAAAAAACATTTACTTGGTTGACGGTGTGCCTTATAAACTAGAAAAGTTCAAAGCAAAACTTACGTTTAAATTTCTTGGAATTAACATTCCTATATCCAAAAAATTCTATCGAAGTATTTATGGTCCCACACTAAAAAATAAAACAGGGGTATATTCAGTTCGTACCCCAAGTACTACAAACATCAATGCTCTGGAACAATGGTGGCGTATGAACAAGGCTACTAATTTCACTGAATTCTACAAAGCTTTAGAAATGAAGGCATTGCCTGGGTATAATATTGGATACGCAGACAGGAACGATACTATTTTTTATATTTCTAATGGTAAAATTCCGATCAGGGCGAAAGGATATAATTGGACAGACGTAGTTCCTGGAAATACCAAAGAGACCCTTTGGAATACCTACTACGATATTTCCGCATTACCGCAAGTAGTGAATCCAAAATCAGGTTTTGTTTACAATGCAAACCACAGTCCTTTTAAATCCTCAGGGAGAAGCGACAACCCTTTGTCGGAAAATTTTGCAAAAGCAATGAATTATGAAACCTATGACAACAATCGATCTACACGTTTGTTAACGTTACTAGAAGAAAAAGAACATATAGATTATCAGCGTTTTAAGCGCATTAAGTATGATCATCAATTACCCACTCCGTTGCGTTATAACTTCATGGATCTAAATCCATTGTTTGAGATGAAGGTTGAAGATTATCCTTCAGTAAGTGTCCTTTTATCAGATATTAAAAATTGGGATCGAGTTGCCAATGCAACTTCTTATGGTGCTGGAGCCTATGCATTGCTGTATTACCAACTGGGGCCTTTTTTCAGAAACTTAGGAGAAGATCGTATTTTTTCACATGAAGTATTATTTGAAGCGTTAAAAATTACAAAAGCCTATATGAAAACGCATTTTGATAGTGATCGGATTCAGCTTGGAGATTTTCAAAAGTTGGTTAGAGGAACCAAAGAACTTCCTATTTTTGGTCTACCCGATGTGGTAACAGCGATGCGAGGAAGTCCCTATAAAAATGGACGTGTAAAGATTACACACGGAGAGTCTTACATAGGTATGGTTCGCTTTACTCCGACTAAAACCTATTACGAATCTGTGATTTCTTTTGGAAATAGCAGGAGACCAGAGAGTCCACATTACACAGATCAAATGGATTTATTTGCAAATTTTAAAACAAAAAAAATGTCATTTGATCGTTCAGATGTCCTGAAAACAGCTAAAAGGGTTTATCTACCCAAATAAAACATTTTTTAACATCTACTCAATACCGTATTTTTAATTTTAAAAGAACCCTTTCTTATTTTAAGATTTAAATTGTGTAGATTTTTTAATCTGTATGTTTTTTGTATGGGTACTATTTAATATTTTATATATTATAAACATTAATTTTATTTCCAATTAGTAAATAGTTTTTTTCCATTTTTTTAAAGTTTGTTTTTTCATGCGATACCTATATTTAGTTTGTATTTTTTCTTCATTTCTTGCAGCTGCTCAAGTTAACCATTGGGAAAGTGTCGTTCTTCCCGGCGATCAATGGCAGTATCTTGTTCCCACCTCACAACCCAATTCAAATTGGAATCAAGTACAATTTAATTCATCAAGTTGGAGTACTGGATCATCAGGTTTTGGATATGGAGATGGTGATGATGCCACAATTTTATCAAACACGATGTCTGTGTATATTCGAGCTACCTTTACAATTACAGATGCATCTGTGGTAGAGGCTATGGTATTAGATCTTGATTATGACGATGGCTTTGTTGCTTATCTAAATGGGCAAGAGATTGCTAGAAATTTAGTCTCAGGATCTGTGCCTAATTTTGATCAGGCTAGTGATGGGTTACACGAAGCACTACTTCCTCGGGGACTTGCCCCGGAACGTTTTACACTAGATACAGCGTTGTTAACTAAAGGAACTAATGTAATTGCCGTGCAAGTCCATAACGAATCAATTAATTCCTCCGATTTGTCTGCGCTTCCGGTACTTTCTCTAGGGATTACCTCATCGAATTATGATTATAGAACCCCTCCTTCATGGTTTGAAACCCCAAACATTCCAAATGAGGTCAATTTTGAGTCTTCGAACCTACCGATCGTAGTCATCAATACAGCACAAGGTCAAGAAATTCCTAACGATCCAAAGATCAATGCCTCGATGAAAATTGTTTACAATGCTAATGGGCAACGAAATTTTCTGACAGACATCAATAATACTTCAGCTCTTCACTATGATGGGGCTATTAAAATTGAATATCGGGGATCTTCTTCAGCTCTATTAGATAAAAAACAATATGCATTTACTCCTTATGATGATCTGGGTGAAAAAGTAAATGTATCCTTTCTTGATATGCCCAAAGAGAATGATTGGATTTTGAATGGTTTAGCCTATGACCCCTCGTTTATGAGAGATTACCTCAGTTATAAACTTTCAAACTTAACAGGCAACTATGCCTCAAGAGGTCGTTATTGTGAAGTGGTATTGAATGGAAATTTTCGAGGTATTTATGTGTTGCAAGAGAAATTAAAAGCAGATGACAGTCGTATTGATATTAATAAAATTAAAGAAACTGATCTATCATTTCCCAAGATTACAGGGGGGTATATTACCAAAGCAGATAAAAATGAGGGGGCGGATACACCAGCTTGGTATATGGATTCTTATGGTTGGGGTCAGGTGAATTATATCCATGAGCATCCTAAGCCGACGACCGTTAAGTTTCAGCAAAATGAGTATATAAAGAATGAATTTAGGAAGCTTGAAGTATCTGCAAGCCAAGGCAACAGATCTATTACAACAGGGTATCCATCCGT
>Ga0209632_10002961_pt1 | contig 16055 bp, 11 predicted proteins | sample COG_10_FD_184754 | JGI IMG/M metagenome (GOLD analysis project Ga0209632, IMG submission 184754) | Pelagic Microbial community sample from North Sea - COGITO 998_met_10 (SPAdes) (version 2) | ecosystem: Environmental > Aquatic > Marine > Neritic zone/Coastal water | place: Helgoland, sampling... | reverse complement strand
CCATGGACATCACAGGTTATTACAACAACTGCTATTAACATAATTAATAATAAATTAGACATTTCTAGTATCAATATGACTCAACCTTCGAAAGGCGATACAATAATTATGGCAACCATGACAATTGAATCAACTGATGATAATACGACAAATTATAATAGCGCTACTGCTTCACTTTATGTTAATAAAAATAATGACCCAACAAAACCACTTAATCTTTCCAATATTAGTTTGTCGAATAATATTCAAGTAAATAGTGTAAATGGAGTAAATACAAACAGCAATACATATACGTTCACATTTAATTTACAAAATCAAGCTCAGTACTTACGGGGACAACAACTCTATGTGGTCGCAACAATGTATTCATTGGGAACTGACAACACTTTTACAACTACGGCGTCTACAAATCCAATATATTTATATTCTTCACCCAGTTTATCATATAACTCTGGTACCAATCAAATAAATATTACACAAAATGGCTACATACTGTCAAATTGTTTTGGTGTAGACAATGATAATAGTAATGGCAATTTGTCGCTAGATTTAATATTTTTTGACAGTGGTTCTCAAACTGGTAGTGCAGTAAATAATGATAACTACAACTACATATTTGATAATAATGGAATTGATAATACAATTACACAACATCCTATTATTCTTAGTATTGGTAGCAATTATGAAAACATCACGACTATCATAATTCATTTCACATTACATGATATTAATTTATTAGGAGATGATGAAATAATAGTTAAGGGTGCTGCTTTATATTAGTGCAATTATAATTGTAAATATATAATTATAATTTTTTTACTTTTTTGTGGTAATTTGCAAAGCCCCCTTTCCTAATACAATGTGTCCCTTCTGTACTTTTACTGGCGTTGGTTTACTTACTCTATTATATCTTTTACTCGAAAGCTTTGAATTAGAAAAAAACATATCCATGATTATATTATAAACGCACAAAAAAAATAATATTATATATATTTATAATCATGCCATATAAAATTCGTAAAGTTTATAAACAAGATTGTTTCAAAGTATATAATCCAAAAACGAAAAAGGTTTATGCTAAATGTACAACACGGGATAAGGCGAAAAGTCAAATACGTCTATTAAATGCCATTGAAAAGAATCCTAAATTTCGTCAAACGATGAAAAAGAAAAGGAATTAATGGATCCAATTATTTAAAAATATGATCCCATGAGTTGTTTTATCAGGTTGCCATTGTAGTAAAATGATCGGGTTTTTAGTGGTTTCATCATTGTAAATCGCGGTCATTATTTGTTTTTTATGAGTATTTAATATTTCTAAATGATCGTGACCTTCTTTGAAATAATGCTTGTGTTTACGATAAACATTCATTTTTTTAGGTAAAGTATCGAAAAGATCATGTTTTGTCGTACATATATTGATTTCTCCAATATAGTCTGTACTTTCCCCGCCTTTAACCGTCATTCCTTTATTTTGTAAGAAACCGTTCATCAAGTAAGAAGTCAATAAAAAATGTTTGTCTAAAGTGAATAATTCCATATCAAGCAATGGCTTCGATTTATTATATAAATGAAAATCGTCGCCCGCCAAAATCCAATGACTAATATGCGAGAATTGCGATACTAGTTCATAATACGGTTGATCAGAATTAATCATAATAATACGATAATGTAGTTCAACTAATGATTCTATTAGCAGTTTTGGAGAAGATTTATTGAAATTAATAATCCCTATGAATTTCCCTGGCATATATAATAAAGATATATCTTAACCTGTATTTGCCAACCATTTAAGTATTTCCTTTTTGTTTTTCTCAACTTCGTATAGGTTCTTGCGCATTGCCATTATCCTTTGTTTATATATATCTACTATGTCGGGATGTACCCCCTGAAATGGATTGTCCAGTGTATATTTGACAAATTTCCGCCATATTTCTCGAACAAAATATTCCGATGCTTGATCCAATGGCTGCCATTTTTTTAAATCATCTTTTGTCACTGTTATATATGTTTTCCGTTTATATGTAAATAATGGAAGCGGCAACTTATTGTGATTATTCGATACAAATAGTTTAAATGCTGCCATGATTCCATCTGATGTCGAAACTAGTATGTTAATGTATGATTGTTCTACCGAGGCTTCGTCTAACCATTCTTCGATTGACAAAGACGGTTCTGGCATTGTGGCTTCAGTTTTTTGTACATACTGTAGTTTACTTTCTAAATTGTCGATTTTTTGCGAAAGCTTCATTAATAAATCGTATATTTCTTCATTGGTGACCATATTGTGGTTATAATAAAAAATGTATAAATCCAATCAATTTTTTATACATTTGTTGGTGTTATCATGTCTAAATCAGAATTGGTTGACTGTGCACTAGGTAGACGTTGTAATTGTATTTCGTCGATCTTTTCCTCGGTTTCGACGTCACGTTTGATGTGGATACAGCATATGTCAATCTCTCTACATTTAGATTTATACATTTGGCGTCCTAGGGCAAGTAAAAAACCACACATTGTGGTTATAAAGAACGTCCAAAAAACCTGTTGATTGCTATCCATTTATTTAGTAATATATATATAATGTTAAATAAAATGATTTATATATATTATTGAATAAATATGTTAATTTATTAACCATTTAAAAAAAACATAATAATATAATTTACTAGTAATAGTCCTGGTCTTATGGTCTAATGGTTATGACTGCGGACTTTGAATCCGCCAGCCTGGGTTCGATTCCCAGTAGGACCTTTTTTTATACCAGTGAAGATTTAAAATGGAACGCCTCCGGCGTTCTGGATTTTAATTCGTTACTGATATCTGACTCTTAAACGATTTAAAATGGGACATTTTAAATCTTCAAGGGTTTAAATATATATGTTATTATTACGATAATAATATCATAAATTTATATATATATGTCAACTTGGTTAACAGATGGATCAGCCAATAAAATAAAAAATTCATATTTTCAAGATGTACATAATACAGGAATTGCTATAGAAACTAGTGGTAATATTATTGTTAATGGATCTATAAATTCAGATAATGTTGATACAAATACACTTACATCTATAAACGGATCATTTACAAATATCGATGTATCACAAAATATTAATTTTCCAAATTCCACATCTATTACAGGATCAAATGGCACGATCTACATCGACACATTGGATATATCAAGCGCAGTAATACGCGATTTATCATGTAACGACGCAAGTATTAACATATTACAAGCTGGTATTATTCAATCCATTAGCGCGGATACATTTGATTTAATACCAAACCCCATAAACATCGTAAATTTTGGCACCGACGCATCATATATAAATATTGGCGGTACAAATTCTAATGTAACTATTAGTAATACAACTATAAATGACATAAGTGCCACAACTATTACAAGTACAAATATTATATCCAATGATATAAGTGTTAATGATTTATCATGCCAAACTGCGAGTTTCACAAGCGTTGATATAAGTAGTATCATAATTCATGAAAAAATCATTCAATTGGATATAAGCGACTGTTTTGTTAACAGTTTCGATGCGTCTTTCGGAAATATTAGCCAAACGCTAACGATCGATCAAAGCGGCAGTCTCATTGTAGATGGAACAAGTACAATGAACAAGCTATTAAATGTGAATAATAGTATTGGGATTAACTTAACCGATGCCCCTAGATGCAGTTTAGACATTAGCGCAAGTGATGCTATTTTAGTACCAAGAGGCGATATTGTTCAAAGACCATCCCAACCATACAGTGGTATGTTTAGATATGATAGTTCCAAAAATGTATTCGAAGGTTATAAAGGTGATAATTGGGTGGATTTTACACAACAAAACACCGATGCCTGTGGTAATATTATTATAGATAAAATAACGAATGACTATGCTAATGTAAAAGTAACAGGCATTTCTGCTGAATTCATTGAATTTAACATAAGCGATACAGGTAATGGTTCAAACTATGTAACCAAATTAGTCATGGACGCAAGCGGTCGCCTTGGTCTTGGAAACGTCAATGGTAATCCAGCACGTACATTGAGTGCCACATTGGATATAAGCGGTGATGTGCTTATCCGAGGAGAGACAGATATTAATAATATGACGATTGATCAAAGTGGCAATGTTGATGTATGTGGTAATTTACAAATCGATGGACCCATTTATTTATCGAGTAATATTGATATCGGGACGGACGCAAATATTGATGGAAATTTGAATGTAAAAGGTAATGTCGATATAAGCGGAACTACAGTAGCCAGCGGAACGATTATGTTGAACAATGAAAAAAATCTGTATTTTGATAATCCACGTAGAGGTACATATATTGGATCCAATACATTTTCGAACATTCTTGATGGAATGGGAAATGTTAATATCGGTACAAATAACGTGATGTACGAAGAACTCTCGTGGCAATTTGATATATCTTTTAATTCTACTGATGTTTCGTATAGCGATGTCGAACTGAATGCTGTGACATATGGTGATAAAGATAGCACTATTTCCAACAAATTTTTGGCGGTAGGGGATGCTTCATCCAGTATTGTAGATAGCAGTGGTGGCGAAGTGTGGAATTCTATAGATGCTAGTTTTAATTACGAAAGTGAAACAGGGTTTCAAAAACTACGATTGGATATTTCTGGTAGTATACAGTTGATTTTAAATGAAGTTCAAGTATGGGTTGGTGGAACAAACATAGCATTAAACGTAGGTGCGTCAACAAATAATATCTACGAAGGCATTGCACCAGGTAACGCAGTAGACGGTAATGTTATGAATATTGATAATAGTACTTATGATTATGATTTTTTTGAAACCAATTCAGATCCTATCTATAATGGAGACTCGTTGAATAATTTGACGATTACTCTCAATCAAGTCGTGAATATTGAAGATATTCAAGCCATTGTCATATATAGTAATATGGAAAATGTAAATAATATGGTAGATGTAAGTCTGACATTGATCGATGAATATAGTCATGAATTTGTCATTGCTCATATTGATACTTCACATAATTACTACGTTTTTCAAGGGGCGGCATATAATACCGTACCATCCCACCTATTTGTTGGCGGAAGTGGTTCAAACGATGGTATTATTAGCGCAGATTCATCATACAATTCATATAATTATAATAAACTTAGGTTACAAAGATTTCAAAATGGCACCCAAGTTGCGATTAATGAAATACAAGTATGGCAAACTCTAGATATTTCAAATGTTCCCGTTAAAAGTCTGAAACTAACGCTAGAAGGACTTATTTCAGAAATACAACTTTGGAGTAATAATCAAAATCAAATAATTTTGGCTCCAGCCGATGATCAAGCAGCAAATAACAACCTATTGGATGAAGGCATATCACCAGGTAATAGTACTAATTTTTCTATAACAGTTGATATTTCCGACGGTGTGACTTTTGATAGTATTCAATCAATTGTTTTATACATGACATCTACCCCACAAGAGTTACAATCCTATTTACCTTCTCAGATAACACTTCAGTTATATGAAGAAGCAGATGCATCAGGAACATTGATAAGTACAATTGTTACTAATCGTGATGGAAGTAATAATATTATACGTTTTGATGGTAATGATATAAGTAATTATAATAGTAGTAATTACGCAGCAGAACCTTCTACTACAAACCTCATCGCATTGGATGCGAGTGGAACTTGGACAGATATATCATTCGCAGTTCAGGACAATATTATTCCATTGGTTACAAATTTGGTATTAAATGCCGATGTTTCGGTAAATCCCACTGGTAGTATACAGGATGGTTGTGCAAATTATATTAATGATAATAATTTAACAGATTCTCTAGAAATAGGTGGTAATAACGGTGCATATATCGATATATCATTTAATGGAACTTATTCAGTAAGTAAGCTAGCATCTATAGTCATTTACGTATCAAGTACTAACACTAGATACATGGATAATATGTCGCTACAGCTACTTAATGACGCTAGTATCAATTATCAATACAATATTTTTGGGGTAGACGCAAGTGATATTTATTTCCGCTTTGATGGTCCTGATATAAGTTCGAGTTATTTCACAGACGAGCCAAGTATTGAAACCATCGTAAATGTACCAGGAGAAACATATATTGTGAATATGATCCCCGATATTTCTTCTGGGATAATTCCAAGCGATATATCAATAAATAATTATTTCCGTCCATTAAACGCCCTGCTATATGCGAATAACTATTATTTAACAGCTGGTCAAAACTGTATATTCTACAGCACCGACGGTGGATATAATTGGAATGGAACGGCTTTCGACTCAATAAACGATGCCTCTTATTGTCAAGGACAATATTTCACTTCTTTGGCATACAGCGGTACTTCTTTTGTTGCAGTTGCTAATGATGTGTCTAATATAATTGTTTTCACCGATCCGATTTCAGGTGTTTTTTCATCAGTAACAACTGGCGCAACTGGAGGATGGAATAGCGTAGCATATGGCAATGATTGTTTTGTAGGTGTAGGAAACGGTGAATGGTTTGTTTATGATGGAACAAGTGCGACAAAACATGGTGATGGAACAAATGCCTTAGGGAATTTCACCAGTGTAGCATATGGTAATAATGTTTTCGTTGCGACAATCGATGTTAGCGGAGACGATATTAGTGGTAATCTTTATTATAGCACAGATTACGGTGTAACATGGAATCCAAATGGAGGTATAGATAGTTCAGGCGGTAGTGTTACCAACTCCAATTGGAAATTAGTCAAATATGTTCCCGTTATAGATGGTGGATATTTCTCCGCATTTGCTAGTGGTGATACTACAAATTATACTGATAGTGCTGGTGGGATTTATTGGAGTCACGCAAACGCAACAGGAAAAACAAATACATTTACTGACCTCGCTGCTGGATATTCAACCACGGATTTTTCAGCAAATTATGTACTTGTTGGTAATGCTGATACCAGTTATAATATAGCATTCAGTAATAGTGTTGTGGAAAATTGTATTAATATTGGGAATAATAATCAAAATGGACATAATAATTCTATAGCAATTGGTAACAATATTGTCGTGGGAAAAGATAATATCATTAAATTAGGCGGGAACGATCAAGAACTAATCATTGGTAATAATTTGGGTATAGGTGAAGTAGATGCTCCACAAACACGACTTCATTTATCAGATAATATAACCGAAAATGCTGGGACAATCGATTATAATTTATGTATTACATATGAAAACACTGATGGATATGATTGGCGTCTGGGACCATATATAGACACAAGTGGAGGAAATAAATTTTCGTTATTTGGTGGAAATGGTCTCAATAATATGACGCCCTATCTAACATTTGATACGAGTAATAATGTCGATATTAGTGTTAATAATATGGGTATTGGAACAATTGAACCCGCCTCGGTTTTACATTTTAAAAAAACATTAGATGTTAGTAATAATTACGATTTTTTAGTTACTTTTGAAAATAGCGATGACAATTTTTACGATTGGAGAATTGGTCCATGGATTGGCGATAATAGTTCAAATATATTCAGTGTTTTTGGCGGAGGAAATAATTATAGTACTACAAACCCATTATTTAATATTGACGGAAATGGAAATGTTGGAATCGGTGCTATACCAACAGCAGAACAAAGATTATTAATATCTGGAGATGCAAGTAATACTTCGTATATTGTGAATAATGCATGGAATGAATCGGGATTGGCATTAACCGTCAATAATGACCCATCTGGAGGATATTTAATTAATTATGAACACAGTACAAATAGTACTAGTGGTCTATTTTTCGACACTTGTGACTTCAACGGAAATTCAATTAGTACAAAAATGACGCTATTAACAGATGGCAAATTAGGGCTTGGTACTGATGACCCTCAAAATACGTTGGATGTCGCAGGAAATATGGTTATTGGATCTACCTATGCTGGAGCACATGATGCCTCTACAAATGGTTTATTAGTAGAAGGGGCAGTATGTATAAATAAAACCGACCCTTTTCCTGATTGTATATTGTCTGTTGTAGGAAATGTTCGTATTCAAGGCGATTTGTCATTGAATGGTGTTATGAATATTATAGATACCAGTCATAACACGACTGAAATGATTTCTATTACCAATGACGGTACTGGACCTGCTCTTTTCGTAAAACAAACAGGTGATCAACCTGTGGCAGCGTTTTATGATGATGACATGCCTGCTTTGTATATACAAGGAAGGAGTAATTATCCTGGAAATATAGGATTTAATACTAAAAACCCTGAAACTATGTTACATTTTGTTAGATCTATTAATGAAGCCAATACTCCCAAATTTTTATTTACTTTCGAAAACCCTGCTGGTACTGATTGGCAAATGGGACCTTATATCAATTCTAGTGGTAATGATAGATTTGTATTATTTGGTGGCGATAATAGTTATAATAATTATACGTCTACTCCTAATCCATATATAAGTGTGGATACTAGTGGAAATGTAGGTATTGGGAAAATGGATCCTACATACACATTAGATGTGAGTGGTGTAATAAATTGTGAAACATTACAAGTACAAGGCGCACCCCCTACTTTCTCACAATGGACTACTTCTGGAAATAATAATAATATATATTACAATATTGGTAATGTAGGTATCGGTACTCAGAGTCCTCAATATACACTGGATGTTTCTGGTCAAGTCCAAGCTATATCATTCAATGCCACTTCGGATTTCCGTCTTAAAAAAGATATTAAACCATTGGAATTATGTCTGGATAAAGTATGTAGTCTACAAGGTGTTGAATTCGTAAGGAAAGGTGATGAAGATAATAATAAAATGATCGGTTTCATCGCGCAAGAAATAGAAAAAATCGTGCCCGAAGTTGTAACTACCGCAAACGACGAAAATGGATATAAATCAGTAGCATATGGTAACATAACCGCATTATTAGTCGAAGCAGTAAAAGAATTACGACAAGAAGTCAAAGATTTACGCGCGGAATTACAATCCTATAAATAAATCCTCACTTTTTCATAAATAAATCATATATTTATGAAAATCACCATTGAACAATAGTGGATTGTTGACAATCCAAATCGCCAACCACTGTTGCGCCACCAGTTATTGATGCGCCATTATTTATATTTACCGTGCCACTTGTAGCGAGATTATTCAAACTGGTATCATTTGTCACATTGAGTTTCGTAACATTTAAATTCGAAATGTCTATACTTGTGAAATGTGCTTCACCTGTGCTTGTCAATGGTCCACTTATATATACATTATTCATACATACATCACCTATGGCGTTAAAATTGGCATTTGCGTCAATAGTCAAACTGTCTGATACATCGCATATACCTATTGTTAAAGTATCATATACCACATTATTACTGGTTTCGTAAATTATCTGGCCAGCGGTGATTGTTGTAAATACTCCAGATGTTGCGGTTACAGTATTTGCGGTTACAGTATTAGTGGATATATCACCATTATTATTTATGCTATCGGACTCCAAAACCTTGACCTTTTGCGTACCCTGAATATTTATCACCGTGTTTTCATTGCCTAATTCAATGTATGATGCGTCTGTACCGAAGTAAATATTATCCACATTCGGTAGTATATTTATCGACACATCACTCAATGAAGTAAGTGTTCCAATACTCAATGAATTTATAGTGGCATTATTTGCGGATAAATCTTCAATTTTACCATAAGAAGCGTCGAATTTGTTCAAATATATTATACCATTCTGTTCGGTAATGATTGCCCCTGGGAAACGAAGTTGACCGATGTCATTATCAACATAAACACTCAAAATTCGATTTGTAACATTTTGCGCAATGATATTTCTATTAAAAGACGCATCACTATACACGTTCAATGAATATGGATTCGATCCACTTATATCCAATGTGGCTTGTGGTGTCCTAGTATTTATGCCAATATTTCCACCAGTGCCATATAAATACTCATTTTGCGATGCGTCTAAATAGACTTCCTCGTAGAGCGTCGAGGTGCCTTTTACTGTGAGTGTATTATCGAGAACATAATCATTACTATATAAAATGCCACTCATGTCTTTAATAAAGGAGTCAGTTGAAGCGAACTGTAATTGAGAGTAACCATTATCCACATATACACTTATAGCTTGACTATTGTTATTTCGGGCTATGATATTTTGATTATAAGATGAATCTGCATAAACGTTAAGAGCTAGTGGATTATCACCCCTTATATCCAATGTTGCTTGTGCTGTCTTCGTGTTTATGCCGATATTACCATAATTCGTGCTAGGATCTAAATAGCCGTATAAAAACTCACTTCGAGATGCGTCTAAATAAACTTCTTCCTCTAAAACACTAATATTTTTGGCGTTTAATAAATCCAATGCGTACAAATAATTAATGATACCTTCATAAGAATATATATCATATTTTGAAATTGTATGATCGGCCGTCAAATTATTTACGGTTAGATCACTCATTGCTTCATAATTATTTATTCCACCATATTTTTTCCAAGACATATATACTAACGATCCATATTTTTACGGGTCTTATTACCGCCGATTTTCCTTTTTTTTAAAAATGTGCGGATTTTGCCTAATTCATCACAAATTCGATCGATGATTGTGCGATAAAAGGGGCGGAATAAGTGTCGCGATTTTTGTAATTCCTTTTCATTAAACCATTTTATCTCTATTTTTTCGAATATCTTTGTATCTGCTAATGTCTTATTATCCATTTTACTCCATACATAATGATGATTGTTATTGTAATATACGGGTAAATTCGCATCGTAGTCTGTTAAAAAAATATGGCTGTAGTATTTGCCATTGTGGTTGATCTTGTATGTTCCACCTGCGGATTTGATACGTTTCTTTAATTGCTTTTCATTGCCGAAAAAACCTGTCATTTCTTCACAACCTTCGCGAATGGCGCCGTTGAATGTTGTTTCGTCTTCGCGTCCGCCGCCGAAATCGGAATATCCTTGTATTCCATATTCAATTGTATTTTCCTTTCCAAATAAAAAATATAATTCATCATTGTGTATTGCTACTGGGAGAATACTGACACCTACCATCTATATATATATTGTATTTATTTTTTTGCTTTTGTTTTTCTCTTTGATTTCTTTTGTTTCTTACGTCTTGTCTTTCTTGGCTTTCTTCTCTTCCTTGTTTTCTTTCCTCCTTTTGGTGCCATTGGATTAAAGCCTTGTGTTCCTTGGTGTTGGTTAACATTATCTAGCTGGTCGACTCTCCAAAGTTTCCTTGTTCCTTCCCCTAGGCGCGTGAAAAAACCGCTTTTCTTTTTCCCAGCGAGGAGGGAGGCGGATGGGTCTCCATCTCCATTATTTACATCTTCACCTGCGCCTGGTGCGTTATCTGTGTTATTTTTGTCAATAATTTCTTGATTTTGTTGTGTTTTTTTATCTCTACTAAAAAAATTACGAAACCTACTATACCGAGATGTAGCTTCAGGTTCACCTCCATTTCCATTATTTTCAGCTCCATCAGCAACTACATCTACATCTCCAGCTCCATTAGCAACTACAGCTCCATCAGCAACTACATTATTTCCGTCTTCATCTTCATTAGCAACTACAGTTACATCTCCAGTTACAGGATTATTGACGGGGGTCCCATCTGGATTGAACCAGTTCGATTCAGGATTTAAAATTCCATCTGAATCCCCGAAGAAATTAAAAAAGTTACTGGCGGGGGGAGTTTGTGTGTGTGATGTTACTGATTGATTTCCAGATGTGTTTCCTGATGGTGATGATGATGATGACGTTGATGGTTGTATTTCTGTTGTTACTGGTGGCGGTGGTGATGATTGTTGTGGCATCTCGTCGAGTCGTCTATTCGATATACTTGTTGCTGACATTGCTGATTGTTGTTGTGATTGTTGTGGTTGTGATGATGATTGTCCACTATTGTTTTTAATGGTCTCTATCACACGCATAAGAAAGTTTAACCTAATATTAATTAAAATCATTATAGCATAATTGTTGAGAAGATTCTTTCTCTCTCTCTCTCTCTCTCTTCTCTCTCTGTCTCTTCTCTCTCTCTCTTCTTCTTCTTCTTCTTCTTCTTCTTGTTCTTCTTCTTCTTCTTCTAAGGCTACATAGTTATTTTTCTCCACTATAGCAAAGTAATTTTCATACACATCTTTCAAGGATCCCTTTTGCCCCAAAACATATGTATTGTAAAAATTCCGCGCTGCAATTTTTAACTCTCTTTTTCCTTGGATTTCTTTTTGAAAGTGGGTTTTTTTACTTTGAACTACATTTTTACTATATCTTGATAAAGGTTCATCCTTTTTTGACCTAAAATTAGGGTCAATAATGCCCACTAATTCTTGGTTTTTAATATAATAATGGCGAATCTTTTCTTCTTTTATATGAGGTTTCTGAGTAGTGAATGCGTGAATCTCTGTTAAAACTTGGGTGTTTTCATCTCCTGTCACCTTTATGTTATAATTAGTATCGTTTCTATCTTCCGTATACTGCAGACGATTTTGTATTTGACCCCTATAATCATTAATAGCATTTAACGCTTGTTGGATATTGTTTTCCATTATATATTATACTAAGCTAATTATTTTCACATCGGGGTCTTTTTCTAAAATTATCTTATTTGGAATATTTCCATAGAATTCTTTAACTTTTGGATCGGCCTTTACGCGCGATGGATCAAAACCCGATAAATATAATCCTTCTAAACTTCGTATTCGAGAAAGCGCAACATATGTCTGTCCATAAGTAAATATATTTTTTCCAATATCCATTTCGGCCATCGAAAGCGTACTACCCTGTATTTTGTGTATCGTAATTGCCCAGGCCAACATCAAAGGATATTGAGATATATAAATACATGGATAGGTTTCACTCGCCCATATGTTTTTCTCCATACACATTGTCACTCCATTATAAAACTTAACCTTCGGAATATTATTGACAAAATCAACTACCACCCCCTGACTTCCATTACAAATTCCATTTGTTAAATCAATATTTGCTGTACACATGATAGTCGCGCCTTTTTTCAATTCTAAATTACTGATACATGGCGTATTGTTCTTCAAAAACTGTAATTCATTTTCTTTATCTTGTGCCGTCATCTTACGACACACCTCCATTTTACTAGCATCAATCGGTTTTTTGACATTATAATCAACCAAACTAGTGGTACATGTTTCCACTTGATAAACATGACTTTCGTCGTCGATTTGGTTAAACATGGATTCATTGATCGCATCCACGCGACTTTTTGTAGGAAACAGTTTAGTCAACGCTGCGCCCCCATATTGCTCTTTATCATAAACACGATTCACATATTTTTGTAATACTTCGACGTTTGCGTCGCTTATTTCCCCTTGACGAATTTCGTTCAATATACTGATATATGTCTCGTCGCTTTGACGGAAAATTTTCGTCAATACCACATGATTTGCTAAAGGGAACATATCATAATACGATGGACATTCAAAACAGAATTTGCCGCTGTCTTCGTCGCCTGCAGTTCCAATCGGTGGCAATTGATAAAAATCACATGTCAATATTACTTGAATGCCTCCAAAGGGACGATCGATTTTGCGGATTTCGCGACCGATTGCGTCTAAAACGAACAACATCTTGGCGCTCATCATTGAGGCTTCGTCAATAATAAGGGTTTTTATCGATTTCCAATTGCGTTTTGTACGTTGATTACGCACGGCTTTTTCGATGATCTCCTCATTTGCGCCTTTACATAGTCTTATCCCCGACCACGAATGAATCGTTTTAGCATTTACCCCCAATAAAATCGAGGCACATCCAGTTAAAGCGGTTACCTGAAAGGATTGTCGCCGATCATTCGCATATTGTACCAAGTGTTGAATCAGTTTAGACTTACCAGTTCCTCCTGGACCCGTAATAACCAAATTGTGTCCTTGTGTGAACTTGTTAAAAGCATATTCTTGTTCAATAGATAAACCCATGATTTTATATTAAGCGCACTTAATAATATATTCAATCAATTTTTTATATATTTTATTTCATAAAGAAATACGCAATGGATATGTAGTATATTTAATATGTTTCAACGTGGGGATAGCAATATGCGAATTAATAAATGGCAAATATAACCATTCATTAATGAAAATAGTGATTTTGAATCCAAATATGTATATTCATATGATCTATAACATGTTGTGGTCGTTTTTGACAAAGGAATTTAAGCCGTTGAATCATTGGATCCATTATAATTATTTGAACAGTCCATAATATTATATATAAGTAGTTATATATAATGGCTCGTTCCCGAAAACAGCTTAAATCGCGCAGACTTTCCAGAAAACGCAATGTTACGCAACGTCGAAAACATAAGATGGTACGCCGAAAAATTAGAGGCGGTTCATGAATGATGGAGGAAGTGAAGAATGCTATTACTGGTGGCTGAGGCAGCGCTTCCACTGTTTATACCAAAAGAGGTAAACAGTTTAAGATTTAATAAATTTGAGACTTTGTTGATACGGAATGAAAATACAGAGATTCATAATCATAATCTTTGCGTTTGACACGATTCGACTTATAAATGTTCAATGCGTAGACAAAAAGAAACATCGTGACCGTTTAGGTCCATAATTTGTCCAAATTCATTCAATACTTTCACATTGATACGCTTAATGTCTTTTGGACCAGAATATGTACGTTTATCGGATGTAATATCTTTAATATGCATGGTGTTAAAACTATATTTGATGCCATCCATCGATACACGTGCCAATATGTTCTTATTTATTTGTGAATAAGGTAAATAAGAGACAAATGAATTTTCATTTCCTTGGCCGTTTAATTCTTCCAACACTAAAAATAAATATTTTGGTCCCATTAAATTGACAAAAACCGAACTGGTTATTGATACACCAGCGTTTAATGTAACTGAAGGTACTCTAAATCCCATAATGTATCCCAATCTGGATTTAAATAAATTTTTATTGAAATTGCCAGCACTATCCACCGCAAAATCAAATGTATAACTAGATGCAGACGATGAAGTAAATACGCTTTTATTATTCACAATACCATAGCTTACATCAGTTATGCCCGCCGCAATAAGTAACTCATTTATTTTATCAATTAAATCTCGACCAAAATCTGTCGAATTGGTACGCGTATAATCACCATCTGGTAAAGTTATTAAATAACTTGTCTGTGAACCTGTGATTTTGAATACATTATTTTGTAAATTATCGGATATAATATAGTAACTAATGGGCACCTCGACATCAGTAACACTAATGCTCTTGACATTTGTAATTGTATCAGGAAATGTTATGTTATAATCGATTAATGATCCATTATTATAATCTTCTCTAAATAATGTGTCCACATTCAAATATTTTGTTTTTGTTTCCCGTTGAACATCGGTTACCACTACATGACTTCCATATTGTTCAACTTTAGGTCCAACAAACAAATCTTTATCATCGAAATATTTACTCATATATATTTGAAAAATATAATATATATGACTAACAAACGTTTTTCCATACATCTTTTTTACGCAACATGTTCAAGCTGTATTTACAAATATCGATTTTTGGTTCATTATTTGGATGTCTTTGCTCTTCCTTTTCGTTTTCGGTTAAATATTGTGTGACATCTGTTAAAACGCCAGTTGGTACGCTTAAATTAGGTGGAACTATAACTGGTATTGTCAGGGCATGTGGATTCATATTAGATACCAAAATGCTCGTACAATCATATGTCGGGCAATTCGACGGACTGCGATTTATATTGAATATGTCGATTTTATTAGGAGGTACTAATTCATTCAATGTTGGTATGCTATTTGTAATAGTATTTCCTAACTGATATGATTTAAATCGTACATATTCACTATTCGACAATGGTCCACTATACTGATTGAAGTTTATTAAATTCTCACCGGTTTTCAAATATTCTAAATTTGTGCTTTGAGACATATATATTTTATATATATAATTATTGAGATGTCTCTTGTGTTTGTGTTTCTAAATAATATGTTGTTGTATGGAAAAATAC
>Ga0209632_10002957_pt1 | contig 16070 bp, 25 predicted proteins | sample COG_10_FD_184754 | JGI IMG/M metagenome (GOLD analysis project Ga0209632, IMG submission 184754) | Pelagic Microbial community sample from North Sea - COGITO 998_met_10 (SPAdes) (version 2) | ecosystem: Environmental > Aquatic > Marine > Neritic zone/Coastal water | place: Helgoland, sampling... | reverse complement strand
ATAATGAAATGGAGGAATGGGTAAAAGGTTATTCAAGCCTTTAAGCGCGACCAGCAGGCGAAATATGTTGGTAACGCATAACGATATAAGAGGAGTGTTAATCCCGCATACCTGTTAATTGTTTCACTTCATGGCTGCTAGACCCCAATTGAAGTTCACAACATCGATGAGTAGAATTTAGTTTCTACATCGCACAACCACACCCTAATAAGCCCACCTACACTCACAGCGCTTGCTGTAAGTTGAGCTACCTATTAACATGTGTACTTTGTCCCCCTAAATCATAGGGACACATTCAGTCATACCCCCCCGTGCGTGATCAGCGCGGTGAGGTTTCCTTCACTTTCATTTGTAGGAACGGTGGGATTCGAACCCACTACCTTCAAGATATAAGCTTGATGCTCTAACCAATTGAGCTACGTTCCCAATTTGGTGCGCCTTTTTAAATCGCAGTGGCGTCATCAGCGAATGTTAAGATGTCAAAGAACTAGTACCCCCACTAGGATTCGAACCTAGGGCCTACAGCTTAGAAGGCTGTTGCTCTATCCAGCTGAGCTATGAGGGCATGCTTTTGTACTCGGAGCGGGAATCGAACCCGCACTCACCGTTCGGCGAAACAGATTTTAAGTCTGTCGTGTCTACCAATTCCACCATCCGAGCATTCATTTTATGCGTTTTTAATCATTCCATTCAACTCTTCATCATCTATTTCCATTTGCTTAATCCGGCCATTAATATGTCCTAACTTATAACCACCATAAAAACCTAAGCCAAAAATCAAGACAAACACACCTGTATTAATAAATAAATCTAACATTTGATAAAAATTAACTGTTTTGACTCGCAACCGGACCCCATAAATATACGAATGAATTTTCAGGAATCCAAATATCTTTGCGGAAATTTTATCTTTTTCTTTCTTTTTTAATACCTAACTGCTTTTCTAGTTCACGTAGCTCATTCCTCCGCTTAGCTTTTTCCATACCTACTGAGCGTTGCCGTTTGCTAGGAACTTTCTCCTCCATTTCTGCTCTGAACTCTCTAAGGAATCGTTCACAGTCACTACGATCCATCGTTCCACTATAACGTACTATCCTTTCGAAGCTATCTTTAACATTATTAACATCACCCCTAACCATAGCATAAGCTAGGTTGTGCATTGTACTGCCATAATCCCTACGGCGGCGGCGACTATTATGTTGTTTATTCCTCATTTTCTTATCTTATTTACTAAATATACGAATTGAGATTCAGGATTCCTCACCTTTTTGAAGATTTTTTTTAATTGCTTCATCTATATCTTTAGCCATTTCATCAAAATGTTTAGGGTAAGAATTATTTAAGGCAGACTTACCATTAAATTGGAACGTAAGGAGTTCTTTAAAGGCTAACATAGGTATATTTCTATTTTCAAAATTCCAAATAAGCCAATCATCATTTGTTAACCAACCTTCTTTTTCATACAAATGCATAAAAAATTCTTTTGAATTCCCATTTATAAGATGGCAGTGGCTTGAAAAAATCTTATCAACCTCATAAATATTTTTACTTACCTGTTTACCAAATTTAGTTTCAACCCAGGTAGGATAAAAAGGAGGTTCAAAACGAATAATAGGGTAACCTACGCCCTTGTCAAATAATTTAATAGCTTCTTCTAATCTTTGTTTAAATAATTCAACATCAAATATACGGCAATCCGATTCACATATTAAAGTGTGTTCCCTATCAGCAAATCCTAAAGCTATAGCTTGCCTATGGGCTAACCAGCACCCATAGTTAAAATCTGTCAGGTTTATTTTTCTCTCTTTGGCATTAGAAGGGGGTGTTCTCCCTACATAAGCTCCTGTCCAATTTGAAAAAATATTATCTGTGGGGGCGTCCCATTCGTATAGGGGATTTTCAATATGAATGTATCTAATATTTAGATCATTACTTAATTGTTTAAGTTGTTTAATAGATTTTACTTCTTTTGGGTCATATTGATTTACCCCAAATTGTATTATTTTAAGATTCACTTTTTAGCTCTTTAATATGTTTACACTCACGTGTTTTTGATCTCCACACACCTGGGCAATTACAGCTATAAGTAACTTCTTTAGTAGGTAAAGTAACTTTACGCGCTTCATAAGTAATATCAGGATTACTTTTTGAAGTAAACATTTTAGTAATCATTTTAGTTTCCCTTACTTTTGGTTTGGGTCTCTCCCATAACACATCACTAGATTGAGTTTCAGGATGTACTTCTACCCATTTAGGTAACAAGTATTTTTTACCTCCCATATTAGTAAATGCGGGGGGCATCCAAGAATCTTGCTTATACATAATTCGTTGTACAGCATAGGACTTAGTTACCCCATCTGGTTTATAACTAAATTGAGTAGAATCTTGGGTTACTACTTCTTTGGCACCATCTTTAATAACTTGGAAAATAGCCATTCTTTAAACTTATACCATAAATATACGAATCCCTTTTTGGGTTTCCTAATATCTAATTGGGGGATTTTTCCTTCTTTTGCTAATTCTAGTTCTAAAGACCACATACAACATAAATCCTTTAAAGCTGAAGGATTATAAGTAGCTATAAATGCTAGATCTTCATTAGTCATAGTATTCATAGCTTCACTTATAGTATAGGTATTACTTTCCACTATAGTAATCTTCTAGATCTTCTTCCTCAGGGGGTAAAAAATTAGGTTTTGCTTTTGGTTTTTTCTTACGTTCTTTGTAAGCAGGTGACTCATTTTGCATGAACTGATCCCAGTCTTGAAGGGCTTCAATACGTTGATGGTGACTATTTTTACTCATCTTCCTTGACCTCTATAGGTTTTTTTATAATGTTTTGATTTTTTGTGATTACTGGTTTTGGTTTTAGAGTGAACACCAGGACGGTTCGCTGAACTATCTCCTTTAACTTCAAAGGCATTAATTTTTCTAGCCATTTTTGGTTTTTAAATAATTTATTGCTTCTATAATTTTTTGACAGCCTTCATATGCTTCCTCATTCTCAAAATGAATTAAGTTAGTTTTGAGAGTATCTATAAATTCTTCAGTTTGGATAGATAAGGTATATGATACACCTTCACTTTCTACTTCAATTTCAAATATTGGAAGTTCTTTTCTTTTAGTATCTATGTTATTTAGTACTGTTTCTACTATTTGTTGGGATATAGTAAATTGTTGAGTTTTAGTCATAGCTAGAAACTCATCATAGTTATTTACTTTTATTTGTTTTACATATACCACTTTAAAATAAATCTAAAAATTTACCTTTTATTTCTTTTGACTTGAATCTAAGCATTTTTTCATCATTCTCCAAGCTTTTTGTAGCAAGTTTTTCAAGATGTTTACGTTTTTGTCCTTCGTAATCATCTATTAACTTTTTATGTTTACGCTTTTTCATATTTAAAGTACTTAACAGTAAAATTACTTAGTGGTATTTCAGAATAGGGTAAATCTTGTGTAACATGATTATTTATCACAACATTCATTTTAGTATTGTTTATCTGGGTTATTACTGCTTTGTCTGTTATTTGACGTACTAATCTATTATTATAATAGAATTTTAGGGATTCCTCAGTCCATTCTAGCTTATATTTTATAAAATGTCTTGTGGGGTCTTTAAAACCCATATAATGGCTTTTGGGTCCTACCATTTTATTTTTACCTGTTTTACATTCATTATAATGAACATTAGTATCTATATGCCAAAAACACCAAGGCTTATTCCAATTAAGCCTAGAATAATTAGGATTTTTACGAGAATATCCTTCAAATATATCAATTTCAGGAGGCCAACTATCCCAGCTCCACATCCAAAATGCAGGCCATAAGTACTTACCATAAGGTAACTTAGCTTCTATTTCAAAAGTTCCGGGACCAAATTCTGTGGCACACGAAACTAACCCTACTCCTATTTTAGACCTAATTCCTAACTCAGAAAATTCTTTAGGATTATACTGGGTTTTTAAATTTAGATGGTTTTTTAAAGTAATTTCTACTGCACTAGGATCATACCAGCAGTAGGATTTATCCTTATGAACTCGCCCCCACCTTTCTTGGGTTAACCATTTATACCCAGACCATTCAATTACGTCATTCATATTCTTGATATTAAATCTAATTCATTTTCATCATCTCCCAAACCTAATTCTTTTAAACGTTGGAGATGATAATCATCAATTTCCCAATTTACTTTACCTTCATTAACGGGTTTATGTTCCTCCATTGTTTGGACTTGTTTGTCACTAAATATATCACCTACTGTTAAAAAATAACAATTGTAGCATAAAAGTTCTACATTATCTAATTTATAATTTTTTTTATTGGCGTCTTTAAAGTTCATTATTAATGGAACTTTATAATCTAACACCCTTCGTTCATTAAATGAACAATTTGAACAACAATCATCTAAATAACCCTCTCCTATCATTCTTTCACGAATTTTAGCTGCTGAGAAATGGGAGCTGTCAATTCTACCTTCTATAATATCTAGTACTGCAGGTTGTTTTACGCTACCATTTAGGAATTTAGGTATGCCTTTACCAGATTGGTTTTTGTGTTGTTCAAATAAGTTTGGATAGCCTTCCTTAGTGGGTTCATAGTTTTTAGCCCATTTTTTGTAGTGAATATAGGATACACCTAAATATCTAGCTGCTGCACGATTAGACATAGTCTTATTCATAGCTGCTTGTATTTGTTGTTTACTAAGAGGTTTTGCTTTAGGCATAACTTAAAGTTTCATCATTTCTTCCGCCCAGTACATAAGAAATTCCCACAAATCATTTAAATCTTTAAATATATATTCCTTACCATTTGGGTCTATAAAAGGATTTATGCTATCTTCATCTGTTTTTCGGGCATATACATAGAATATAATTGCTTCACTTGCTATTTCATCAAAGCAAAAATTAATAAAGCCCTCAATTATTCTAAAAAAAGGATCATCATAGGTGGATAAATCAGCACCATATTTTATGTCTATATCATTTTGACGTTGCCAAACTTCTTCAAACAGAGTCATAACTCTAATAAATTCTTCCTTTAGTTTATCCTCTTCATTAGTACCATCAAAACGCATAGTAAGATTAGAACCTAAAATACGTTCAAGTACTTTTTTTATTTCATTTCTTGATAGATGATCTTGATTCATTAACCCTTTCTTTTAAATTAACTAATTCAGCACATTTGTTATAATTTTCTTGGTATTCGTAAAATTTAATAGCATTATCTAATACTTTTATAAAATTACGTTGTTCTAACACTACTGAGCATTCTAAATTAGGAACATAACATACCCTAGCAGATTTACGTTTTTTAACTAAAGCGTGTTCAATTGTATCTATTGCTTCATCAATTAAAACTTTACTAATTTCTTCATTTTCTACTAATGCGGATAATTCTCCAGGTTCGTCGTATGTTATCTCAATAGAAAGTACATCTCTTTCTTTTTTCTTGGCCATAATAAATAAGTTTAAGGATTAGTAGCTCTATTATCAGTAATAAATATTTAAAAGTCTAACATCTTCGAGTTGTTGTCAGGGTTATGTTTGGCCCATTGTCCCCACTTATATTTAAAGTACTCGTGACATGCCTTTTCTTTATTTTGTTTAGCTAATTTTTCTTCATAGGTAGCTTCAGTACCTAAAGACACAAAGTGATAAAAGTGACATTCATGAGTTCTAAGCATTTGTAGTCCCCTCATTTCACACTTCATAAAAAATTCCCAATCTACTACCCAAGCACCTGGGTAAGATTCATCCAACCCCCCAACGGTCATGTAATCCCATTTATTCATAAGGATAGGAAAGGTATTACCTGTAGGTTCTGTTTTATTTTCTTCTATAATGCTTTCTTCATACTCCCAAAATGCATCTAAATCAAAGGTTTTAGGATCTCTACCTAAATCTTTAATGTGAAATTGATTAAACATACTAGGAGTAGGTTCAATTTGATTAGGAGTCAATACAGAACCAGGAGAGTAATTAGACATAAGTGCTATATCCCATTCATCTGGGAAGACGTTATCATCTTGAGCTAATAAAATTTTATTAGATTTAGCATTGTATACTCCTAAATTATTAGCTCTACAAAAACCTACATTTTCAGGAAGATTCAATACCTCAATATGTTCTTTATGTTTTTCAAGTATTTCTTTATTTAAATCATAAAAACCATCTACTACTACTATAATTTGGTTTTCTTGGGTTTGACCCTTAATAGCAGAGGTAAGACATAAATCTAGAGCTTCGGGCTCCTTGTAAGTGGGGATAATTACTGAAATCATATTGTGGACCAGTTTGTTAAAGGTGTTAACCAGGCAGTTTCTCCATGAGTAGAGTAACCTGGTAGGGGGGTTATTAATAATTCGTTGTGTTTTCTTAGTTCTAAAAACATAGGAAAATCATGAGGATGAGTTTCTTCTGTAAATTTTCTAAGTATGTGTTCTGTTTTTTTTAAAGTACTTACTTTAGAAGCAAAAGTCATAGTTGTGGCATTTGTAATTTTCCAATGACAACTATTGGTTAAATATACTCTAGTATCTTCAGCCCCACCATCACAGTATGGGTTACCACCTTGTGAGGGTTCTAAATATTTGTCGGGATGATCGTATAATGAAACAAATGATGCTCCTAAATTAAATCCTTCTTCTAATATTTTTTGAGATTGGGGCTTGTGTAGATAATCGTTTTCAATAAAATAAATAATTTCATCATCGGGATACATGAGAGCTTCATCTAATGCCATATTAAACGTTCCAGCACCGTGTCCTACAGAAACCCATTTAATACAATCCTCAGCAATATACTTACGGATCATGTTTTCAGTAGGTTCCGAAACATTATCTGCTATAATAGACCAATCGGCATCTTTAAATACTTCAGTAGCATTCTTTAGACATACTTCGTTATTTATGTAATCAGGTTTTATTTTGTTATAACCTGCATCTGATATTCTATAAATTATTTTCATAAACTAATTCTTTAATCATATTTTTACTACGGGGTGATTAGGAAGAGCATAATGGCATATTCCTTCTATTAAAATATTTTTGTGGGAAGGATCGTGTATAACATTCTCACGGATATGGGTTAACAACTTTTTATAAGATTGCTCAGAAACTAAATGGTATTTTGTTAAATTGTTTCTTTCAATTACCTTTTTTAAAAAATCTTCACATGTCCACCCTTTAATATAATTCCAGATCATTCCATTATAGTTGTTTAGAGAATTTATATACTCATAAGTTTCATCTAAATACTTTTTATCATTTAAATAATCTGTTTTGAAAACATTTATAAAGTAAAAGTTAGTTTGTGGGTAAAAATCTTTTTCTATAATTAAATTATAATCATAGTTGTATTTTACCATCCCCCCATGACCAATACCATTTAGATAATAAAAATCTGCTTCGGGTATTTCTTTATTTAAAATGTCACTTTCTATAATAACATCATTAGCAGATTTGCATAGCCATTTTATATTATTTTCCTTACAATAATCGAATATTAAATTGTCTAAATCAGTGTAACCATGATTGTGTCCTCTATTAATTTTAGAGTCAATTAATATAACATCAGGAAAATATTTTTTCCATAAGTTTTTATTTTCTAATTGAAGAGAGGACCCATAATTAGTAGCTACTATTATTTGTTTATATTCTTTAAGAACCTTTAAGTTATAAAGAATATACCTTTCTAGAATATTTAAATCATCCTGGGATGCTATATATCCTATAGTCCCATAAACTGATTTGTTAACTAACTCCTTTAATAACATTCTGTAATTTGTTTAAATCCATTGTAACATTTGAAGGAGCATCATATGGTTTACTGATAGGTACTACTTGTTTAGTTTGTTGGGCCAAATCATATATAGATTTAGTTTCAGTTCCTACGTTATATATGCCTTCACATTTATTATTAATCAGTGAAATAATTAAAGAAACAATTTTATCTGTATAGTCAAAATTTCCAATTTGATCTTCCCATGCTGCTTCATAAGGAAAAGGATTGGGTTTGTGGGTTTCTCTAATAATTAAGTGTTTTGGGTTACTAAGTTGAACTAAAGCATCAGCTATTAACTTGGTGTAACCATACCAGTTTTCACAATGTACTGGTACATCTTCTTCAGTAGCATATTGCTTTGAGTTAGAGTAGACATGATCAGTAGATATATGAACTAATTTAATTTTCCAATTGTCACAAAAATTCAATAAGTTTTGAGTACCTTTAACATTTACTTCCCAATGAGGGTGTTTATCATTAGAATAAGTATCTGTGTGGGCAATACAATTTATAAAGGTAGTATTAGGAGAACGATAAGGGAGTAATAATCTAAAAGATGTAGGTTGAGTAATATCAAATCCATCTTTTTTTCTAGAAATTACATCCCACCCCGTTTGTTTATGTAACTCAGTTCCTAAAAGTCCATCCCCTAAAATAATAAATTTCATTTTGTTACTTTATAATAATCCCCAATTTGAAATTTCATTTTTGTGTAGATAGCGCTTCCATCTTCTTCATTATATTTAGATAAAGGAATAACTCTAAAATCTACACTTACACGAGTATTTTGTGTAGTATTTTGTTTATTCCCATGGGTTAAATAATTTCCATACCATTTTACAGTTTCACCATATAAAGTATTCATAGGGGTATAATCACCCTTATCTTCTTCGGATTCCACCCAAATAGTGCTTGTATCATAAGCATCTGTAAATGGTAAGAAAAAGTTGACTTCACTTTTATTATGTTGATAACTGTTATCTTTATGAAACTCAAATACACTTAGATTATTAACTAAATGAGTTCTAAAAGTAGGAATTTTTTGATAAACAATATTTTCTCCAAATATAGGTTTTATAACTTCGTTAATAAATGCTTTATAAGTAGGAAGAAATTTATCTAAATTATCATAATACTTTCTATGCCAAATTGTAGATTGGTCTGTTCCTTTTTGAAATAATTCATAATTTTGGATTTCATGAATTTTCTCTATATCAGATATTTTAAATATTTTTTCAATAATTTCTCTAAAATTATATTTTTTGATATCATATTTAAAATATTCCATTTTTACTTACTAAAAAATTCTTTAACTTTATCACAAACATAATCAACATCCTCGATAGTCATACCATGATGTGCCCCCAACAAAAATCCGTTTTTCATAATAGTATCTGAGTGTTCAAACTCTTGGAGGTATTCTCTATAAATTGGGTGGCGGGTAACATTACCAGCAAAGGTTACTCGGGTTTGGATATTATTTTCTTCTAAAAAAGTTAACAATTCAAATCGTTTTTCTGTTTGAAGGGGGATTGCTAACCAATTAGGTTTAATACTATCATTAGGTAAAACTAAATCTCCTACCCCTTGTAAATTTTCTAAATAACGTTCAAAATTAGCTCTACGAATTTTAGAAAACTTTTCAAAACGCTTTAATTGGACTAAACCAAAAGCAGCATTCATTTCACAAGCTTTCATATGGTAGCCTAATACACCATATAAAAATTTATGATCGTAAGATATACCATCTACCTTATGGTTAAAACGATCATCCATTATTTCTGAATCGTCTCCTATGCGGCCCCAATCTCTATATTGTAGGCAACGAGTAACATGTTTTTTATCATTAAACATTACCATACCACCTACACCACCTGCTGTAATAACATGCGAGGCATAAAAACTTGTAGTAGATACATCAGTACATTCTGTTTTAGTAATAGTGTCTGCCGAATCCTCTATTAAAAGTATATCTTGCCTATTATGATTATTCAATTCAAACCTTAAAGACTCCCAATCGGGTTTATTTCCAATAAGATTAGGTAACATAATAGCTTTAACATCTTTATCTACTGCTTTCATTATATCCTCTACTTTAGCACAATATGAAGTAGGATCAACATCTACAAACACAGGAATATATCCTAACTGAATAATTGGGGCTAATGTAGTTGAAAAAGTACAAGCGGGGGTGATAATCTTACTTCCTTTAGGCAAATCCAAAGAAGCAATTGCTAAAAGACAAGCCGAAGAACCTGAGTTAACAAATACTCCATGTTTTTTACCAAAACGTTGAGCTATTTCTTTTTCAAATTTAACAGATTGAGGACCTTGCCCACCTAACCACCCAGAACGAAGGGATTTTTCTACTGCTTTAATTTCTTCCTCACCATAAGATTCAAACTTATAGGGGGCATACCATACTTTTTTCATAACTTTTTTCATAATGTTTCGTAAAATTTATTTTGTTTTTCTTGGCGTTCAATATCCTTAACATGAATCAAACAAAATTCATCATTAGCTGGAAATTGGGATTGAGTTTTATGTCCTACTAATTGTTCGTGGACTTTATTTTTCCATTTGATTCGTTTAATATTTTTAAAAATACGGCACTGGTAGTCAGGAAAATTTACCCTACCTTTGTTATCTACATTCCATCTCCACTTTTCGATATGTTCTTTAGTTAACCCATTAACTTTATTAATACGAGGAACCCAAAACACGTCTACTTTATCATTCATTTTAATCATAGATTCAATAGTATCCATCAAATAATCATCTGGGTATTCATCAGCATCTATTTGAAAAATGTAGTCTCCTGAGCAGTTGTCTTTAAGGTTGTTTTTAAATGAGGCAAAATCCCCATTTAATGGAAATTCAATATGTTTATAGGGCATGTTAAACTCAGCATATTCTTTTAATATCTCATATACATTTTGAGTTGTATTGCCTTTATCACATTGTACTACAATTTCATCCTGTTCACGTTTATGTTTAAAAAGATAATCCATAAGGTATTTTATCTCCTTCCACTCATTACATACAGGTATAGCGTAACTTATTACCATTATTTTATTGATTTAAAGACCCCAATATAATCAAGAGCTCCTATATAATCACGTTCACTAAAATTCTTAGAGGAAGATTGATCCATTTTATGAGTGTGATATTCTCCAGGTTTATCCTTTATAGGAAATCTTTCTTTTTCATCCTCAGGTATTTCAGTTACAGGAACAGCTGTCCACCCCCAATTATTTTCCCCAGTCCCATTTACATAAACCATTCCTTTGTCTGGGAGGTTAACTGTACTAGGGATCCAATGGTACCCATTATCGTCTATAAATGTTAATTCTTTATATAATTCAGGAAGGACTTCAAGTTGTTCTTGGAGAAATTCACTATCTTTTTTCATATAGTTGTGTGTCATAAAACCACAACCATAGCATATTCTATTAATTAAATTATATTGTTCCTGAGTTTCATAACAAGCATCACTCCCACAACGGGGACATGTAATTAATTTATCTTCAGCCATTTTTTTCTAATTTTGGTAAGTTTAATTTGGGTAGTTTTAATTCTACTGTTTCTATTAAGGGAGGAGCATAAATATTTAAATATTCTTGAAATTTATTTTTCATATTATTTAAACTAAAAGAATTTTTACTCTTATGATATTGAAGATTTGCTCCTTTTTCATATTTTTGGTAATTAGTAAACACATCATAAAGTCTATTACTAACTTCTGAATTGTTTACTGAGAACCATTTACTTTGTTCTACTAACATGTCTTTTACAACTGCACTAGGGTGGATATGTGTAAGTTCACCTTGGATTAAGGGCGTAAATTTATGATCTAAAAAATCAATATGACCACTCCAGTTAGTAGCAATTATAGGCTTTTTTACTAAACTAAATTCGAGTAAAGGGCGACCAAAACCCTCACCTTTAGTTAAAGAAACCATTGCTTTTACTTTTTTATGATTATAAAGATTATTTATTTCCTCATCAGTAAGTTCTCCATGGAGTAAATAAATATTGGGTAAAGTATCTGCTTCTATACTAGAACGTATTTGATCTATTTTACTTAAAATTGTATCCCTATCTAAGTATGAAGCCCCTGCCCCACTAGTTTTTAATATAAGAGCAGGGGTTTTTTTCTTATTTTTAAAAGTTTCAAGAAAAATTTTAATTAACAATCCTACATTTTTTCTATCTTCTCCTAAATCCCCCTGCATCCAATGTCCTATAAATAAATAAGCAAAATTTTCTTTTACTTGACTTAAATCTATAGAATTAGGAAGTTTAGATGGAAAATACTTACTTAAATCAGCCCCTTCAAAAAGTACTTCTATAGGTTTTTTTAAAAAAATATCTCCTAATTTATCCCCATTATTATTTTCTTTAGAAAATTGAGTAGTTTCAAATACTTTTTTAGAATGAGTAGAGGATACTATGTTTAAATCCATTCTATTTAAACCTTCAATCCATTGAGGGGCACATAATGTAGTTTCAATACCCGCAGTAAAGCCTATATTATATTTTCCTATAGGTTGAAATTCGTTAGGTACTGTTATTTGAGACCAAATATCCGGCTGGGATGGGAGTTGGTTACCAGGAGGTAACATGTGTTCCGATAAAAATCCCCATTCTTCTTGGTGATCTTCAATAAAACCCCAAGGGCAATTTCCCCACCTTTGAGGAAGGACTTTAACTTCATATTGATCTAATTCGATAATACTTTTAACTATATCTCTAGATCTAGCTCCATATCCCGAGTAAGTATCAATAGGGCAACTTATTATATATAAAGGTTTCATTAGTAGTTTAAATTATGGGGGGTAAATTGACGTTTAATTTTGTCGACTTTAATTAAATTATATTTTTTTCTAGGTTTCCAAGTTTCTAATAGGTTATTTATATTATCCATAACTCTGTATCCCATTTGTTCTGAAGTAAATCCTGCTTCTTTACTAGTAGCCCATTGCCTACCTAAACTACCTCTTATTTTTCTTTCTTGGGGACCCATTTCGTAAGCTTCTAGTAATCTATTAGCAGCATCCCCAGCATCACACCTATCATCGAAAATATAAGGAGTAGGTACAGACCCTACAATAGAAATATTAGAAGGATAAACTGGTAAGGCCCATTTACCATGGTTTTTATATGTGCCTCGATGGTTTGAAGGTACTTTACTATCAGGGGTAAACCATTCTCCCTTATGGTCTACAAATCTCATTTGATCTTGCATACCTCCTGTTACATTAGCTATAATAGGATTTCCTACTAATAAAGCTTCAGTTAAACTTAATCCCCATCCTTCATTTGAAGTAAGTTGAATTTGGACATCAGTAGAATTATATAAATAATTCATTTGTTCAGGGGAGAGTTTTTGTTGTGAAAATATAAAATTATATTTTTCAGGATTATCACCACATAAAGCTTCTATTACTGCTGGGAGGTTAGTACCATTGTTATCTATGGGAGAGGTATGTAAAACTAAAGCGCATTTTTTAGCTTTTTCTTCAGGTAATTTGTCTACAAATTGTTTAAAAGCCCAGATAGTATCAGGTACTTGTTTTCTACGAATATTTCTAGAATTATAAAGAGCAACAAAATCATAATCTACCCCATTAAATAAATTAGATTTGAATTCCTGGAGAGTATCCCATTGGTTGTCTTCTTTCTTTATTGGGAAAAACAGTTTATGGTTTAAACCATGGGGGACATAAGAAATAATTTTATCTTTTACTTTATCCCCTAATACTAATTTATTAATATTTACAGTTTGTTTAGAAATACCCATTAATAAATCACATGATTCATAATAAGTTTTATTATACATAGGGGCAGGATAATCATCCCAAATATTAAGGTAAACTATAGGGATTTTAGTTCTAATTTCATTTTCAATTTGAAATAACCAAATCCAATACCTAGGGTCTGTAAATATAAAGATAGCATCAGGTTTTTCTGTTTTAATAAGATTTCTTATAAGATTAGAATCTCCATATCCATCATTAGGGTAAATTTTAACTGAGGAGTCACTTAAGCCTACTATATTATTAGTTTCTTGGCTAAGATCTACAGGTTTGCCTGCTTCAGGGTGTTTAATAGCAGCCCCTACTTGTACCCAATTATAATGATGACATGTATGAAGTACTATTTCTTTTGCTATAGTTCCTATACCAGAATGAGTTCTAAGATCATCACAAAGTAAGAGAATTTTTTTTCTTTTGGATTGGGGTATATACCCTTCCATTTTCGTAACTGCTTCCATTAAAAATTTTATTTTTATAAATCTAAATTAGTGTGATTGTGGATTTGTCTTTTAAAATCCTCATCCATAAGATACAAATGAATGCACCTATCAGCAAGTTTTTGGAAAGAAAACTTGTGTCTAACACAAGCTACTTTAAACTCATCAAATAACTCACTTTGAACCTTTACACTTGTTAATGTCATATCTTTTTTCATAGCGTATATTTTGATATAAATATATGGGGATTTAAAATATTTTATTTTTTAAATAAAAGCAATGTAATTTTTATTAATACTTAAATATTTTTTAGTAAAATCATAATTTTTTTCATTAAATGAAATATTAAATTTGTTTACTTTGTTACATTCTATATTTAATTCAATTAATCTATTTTCATCTTTAACTAAAGTATCAACATGTTCAAGATCATTAACCTTAATTATTATTTTTCCATTTGAATTTATATTATGAAATAATATTTTTAATTTCCCATTATCGTCACCATGTTTTTCTGTTTTATTTACAAAAAATTCATAATCATTATGTAGATTATAATCCCAAAAATTAACGTCTTGATGGATGTAATTTAATTCCTGTACTGGGGTTCCTTTTGTTGGGATATTAAATTTTCTTTGCCAGTGTACTACTATATCTTCTGCTCCCTGTTGACTATATTTTCTGTAGTTTTCTAGTGTGTTTTCTTTTAGTATTTTTTTAGTCAATTCTCTATCAAGAACCATAAATTGTAACGATGAAGGGTATACTGTATCAGTATACGGTTTTATAACAGGATGAACATAGTTAAATTCATTATTTTTTATTTCTTGGATTAGCTCTTTGCTTATTTCTGTGTCATATATTAAGTTATAAAATATATCATAGTCAAATGTCAGGCCCATTTCCATTAATTTCTTTCTTTGATATAGGTCAGCCCACCCATAATCATCTTGAAATACTTCTAACTTAACCCACCCTTCTTTTGTAAGGATTGTTCTCCATTGAGTAAAAGCTCTTACAGGCCATCTTAGTATTGGATTTTCTTTTGTAAAAAAAACAAAATCACTTTTTTTTATTATATCTAGGGGCAAGTGTATAGAAGCAGGGGATAAACACATAACATCTACTCCTTCATTTTTTAGAGCATTTATAGTGTTTCTTAATAAATTTTGTTTTTCTTCTGTGTTGCAAAAAGTACTAATTAAAGCTAATTTTTTCATTTTTTATTGCATAATTCTTTATTGTTATTAAAAGGGCACCATTTACATAAAGGTGATACTACTTTAGGATGTTCTTTATCTTGATGTTTTCCTTTAGGAGTGAAACAATCGTTAATAAATTCCTCTAATATAGTGTCTGCTTTCCTAAGTTTATTCCTACCAGCAGCAGGTCTATGGAGTTGTATTCTATGGATAGGATAATCACTATTTTCCCAAATTTTTCTACGTACAATAAAAAACTCTACTTCTATGTTTTCAAGTGGAATTCCATACTGCTCATTGAAAAACTTTTTATAAAGTACAAGCTGCATTTGCTTGGTTTCATCTTTTTTAGCTTTATCACCCCATCCCCTAGTAGACGTTTTTATATCGTATATATAAAATTTATTTGTAGGTTCATGATATAATACCATATCAATAAAACCCTTATATACTAAATTGTTACCAATGTTTATTACAATAGGTAATTCAATACCCGCCAGGTGCCATCCCCGATTGCCAAAATATTGTTTACGTCTTTTTTTAAGAAAATCTAGTATCGCTACCCCATCTTCAAAAAACTCACGTAATTCTTCAGGTGATGAGTAGTGGGTATCTTTATTTTTAGTATAACCTTCTTTATATAAATTTATAAATTTTTCCTGGAAGATTCCTTCCAGGTTCATAGCATCTGCTTTTACTCCTGATTCTTCATACATTGTAGTAAGCCAATCTTGGATTACTTCATGCATGGATGTTCCAAAAGTGAAATGGATAGATTGTTCATTTTGATAATGTCCATCCTTGTATTGAAGTGACCACTTGTGTGGG
>Ga0209632_10002949_pt1 | contig 16095 bp, 23 predicted proteins | sample COG_10_FD_184754 | JGI IMG/M metagenome (GOLD analysis project Ga0209632, IMG submission 184754) | Pelagic Microbial community sample from North Sea - COGITO 998_met_10 (SPAdes) (version 2) | ecosystem: Environmental > Aquatic > Marine > Neritic zone/Coastal water | place: Helgoland, sampling... | reverse complement strand
TTCTATATAACCATCTACTGCAACTATTATTTCATTTATTTCGCACTGTCCTTCAATTGCAGATTTTAAACAAATGTCTAAAAATAAAGGATTACGATATGTTGGAATTATTAAACTTGTCATTTTACTTTTTTATTATATATGAACCTGTATGGTATCCTGTTTCTGAGTCTATTATTTTATCTTTTAAGGAATAAATAGTATCATCATATGGGTTATGTACTTCTAATGGTAAATTATTTTCAATCATCCAATCTTTAACTCCTTCAGCAGATTCAACTAGACATAAATCATCGAATATAATCATACCACCCTTTTCAACTTTATGGTATAAATTGTCTAATACCTCTCGAGTAGGTGAATAACCATCAACATCTACTCGAAGGAGTGCAATTTTATCAATTTTAATATTAGGGAGTGTTTTATTAACATATCCCTTTACAAAATTAATCCTTTTATCCTCCCCTAAACTAAAATATTTAAAAACACCTTTTACATATCTTAGAGGTATACTCATAGTTAAATCTTCAGAAAATTCATTTTGAAATCTTTCAATTAATTCTCCAGTTTCCCCATTTAAAAAAGTTAATTTTTTATAATTAGCATCATCTAAGGATTGAAATCCCTCAAATGAATCGCATACCCATATTTTTCTGTCTACAAATAAATGGCTTAAAAATACCGAAAATCCTCCTCTCCAAACTCCACATTCAATAATATCTCCTTGGATAGCATTTATACTTTTATAGTTTCTTAAAACTGTGTTAAATAATTCTTTATCAGCCATGGAATAATTTTCCTCAGTGATCTTATTTATTAATTCTGATATTTTATTTAAGTCCATGTTTTTTAATTTATTTTTCTATTAATTCCCAATCAATTGTAGGAGATAGTAATCCATCCATACAATGTGTTGCTAATCCAGGAATAGGTGTTAAAACATATCTTTGTCTTTCTTGGTTAAGATACATAAAAGTATTGTGGTCTCCAACTGTATTCTCCCATACATCCACATCTTTATCAAACAAATCCCTAGTCATTATAAACGTACCACAAGTACTAGGAGTTGTTCTCCAATGGTGAGTTTCTGAGGTTATTATTTTAGAGACTAAACTATCATATCCTTGTGAGATATACTTATCATTATGATCATACAATGAAACATAATTTAATGTTTTATAACAAGAGAATAAATCAATTACTTTATCAACCCAATTATCCATATGTAAGTAATCATTTTCTACAAAATAAATAAGGTCATCTTTATCCATTTGAATACCTTTAATATGTTCTAGTAAATCTCTGTAAGATATTAAACTTGAACTATAATTAGTAGGAAATAATGTAAATCTATCTCTATAATTTTTAGTAAAATCATCATTAATATCCCCATCTAATGCTAAAGTTATATCAATATTTTCTCTTTTATGGGTAGTATTAAGTAAATTTTTCCAACAATTTTCAAAACTAAACCAACTAGGTCTATTTTTTACTGTGTGGTTTGAGGTGTGTCTATAATAAATATAAATTTTCATATTATCCTTTTTTACATACTAACATTATACTTGAGCATAAGTCTGGGTATTGGTGTCCTAATGCATAACACCCATCTAAATATTCTTTTGAGATAATATCTGTATTTAATAATTGATCCCATTGGAAGTTAGCTAATGCTTTAAAAAATATACCTGATCTATTTGTAACATCTAACCCCCCCTTTTGTGCATGACCTTCTAACATATCTAAAGTATATGTAATAACATGACCATGTTCTTTTTCAGAAGGAGTTATTGATGTATTATTAGATATTAATCCCATTTTAACTGCTATTTGTCTTGAAGGGGCATTGGCGTTAGGTACTACTATAAACAATTTACCATCTTTTGAAAGCCATTCATTGTTGATTTTTTCTAATAATCTTATAGGATCATCAATGTGTTCTAATACATGGGTTAAAATTATATTATCATATTTAGTAGGCAAATTTATATCCTCAAATCTTCCCTCTACCCATTTTATTGGTTGGTCTAATATTTTACTTTTCGCCTCAGAAATAGCCTCAGATGAAATTTCAACACAGGTTATATCTTGAAAATGAGGAGTTAGTCTTTTAGTAAAATCTCCCTTAAAACTTCCTAATTCTAAACAATTACCTTTTACAAAATGGGGAATAAAAGACTTTATCATATAAGGGTGCATAACATCAAAATCAAAATTATAAGCATATTTGTGATCATCAGTATCTAAAAATTCTTGATTATAATCTCTTTTTAATTTTAATTCCATAACTATTTTATTTTTTATAATTCTTACTATTTTAAATTTATTCTTTTCATAAAAATTAACAGCCTTCCAGTTTTTATTATTTACCTCTAATGCAATTAATTTATATTTTTTATCTTTGTAATATGAAATACATTTTGATAATAATGAATAAGAAATACCTTTTTTTTGGAAACTAGGAATTACACTTACATTAGTGATAAATGCTTCTTGTTCTATAGGATTTTGATAGGATGCTACTAACCCTATTAATTTATTATTTTCAAAATGTTCAAAACGAGTTGACTTTGAATATATTTTTCTAGAATATGAATTTATGTCTACATAACTATCTAGATTAGGTATAAAGCTATTATTACATGCATTTAGATGGTTGATTATATGTTTTTTCGTTGAATTATTCATTTTCTAAAACTGCTAACCCAAACCCATATCTTCCAAAATCATTTCCATTATATAACATATAATACTGTTCATTTAAATTGAATACATGGGGGTAATGGTGCATTTCACTATCCCATCCTGATTTTGAGTAGTGTATTCCTACATTCTCATCATCTCTAATCCAATTAAAACCATCTATAGAATGGGCATAACCAATTTTATAGCCTCTACCTTTTTTAATCCTAAAATCTAAACCTTCTCTATAAACGAAATACATATGATATTTTCCTTTATATTTAAACACATCAGGTCCTGCTTGGCACTCATTTTCATCTAAAACATCATCAATAATATTCTTGTTAAACCTATTCCAATTTGTACCGTCATTACTTATAGCCATTCTTAACTTATAAACAATTTCAGGCTTACCATTATGATCTATCCATTCTTTACCTGCAAGATAATATAAATAATATAAGTCTCCAAATTTTCTTATCTTAGGACCACTAATAACGTAGGGTTCATCAACTGAAGGGGGGAGTATAGGTCCTTTACCTATTCTTTCAAAAGTATCTCCCCCATTAACACTAACTGCTAATCCTATAGAGCAATTAAAAGGAACTGAAGAACATCTGTACCATCCTGCATAATATAGTTTTATATCATTTTCTTCTTTAATTATAGAAGAAGGGTAAACGGAATGTTCATCAAATGAACCTAAGCTTCCTAAAGGCATTACAGGTTTATCTGATACTCTTAATACTTTGGTTAAATCTTTTTTATCTAATTCTAACCATGTAGTATAAGATGTAGTTTTACCATTATCTTCTTTTTCTGGTCTGCAAGAAAAATAAACTCTAACACAATCCTCTTTGATTAAAGTACTTACAGATTGGGAGTGGGATTTCATCCAATCTCTTTTTATTCCATCTTCCCAAATTGTAGGATTAAATACTTGACCTAATTTTTTCCACTTCATATTAAAGAATATTCGTTATTTAAATATTTTATTATATCTTTTTTATCATTAAAAAATAATACATCTAAAATTGAAAGCCAAGGAATAAATTCATTTTTATATTGTTTATAAACTAAAGGATTAGATTTAATAAATTTTAACTTGATATCTTTATTACTAAAATCTTCTACATTATATAATTCTTGACCACCAATAGCATTTATATAAGTAGTAGCCTTAAGATTTTTACATATAGCCATTACCTTATCTTGAGATTTTAAAGAATGGTCTATACTAATATCTGAAGAGGTTATTATTTTGGTTTTAATTTCTAAATAAGAATTTAAAATAGTTAAGGAGTTTAATATAAATTTAAATAAATTTACCTCAAGAGATGAAAGACATTCATGTACAATAGGAAAAATATTATTAAATTGGGGAGATTTTTTATATGAATTATTTATTATATTTAGTAATTTATTTTTATCATTACCCCAACTATCAGCTATTATTCTATCTTGAATATTTAAATAATCTGAGTCTTTTTTTATAGGTATAGTTAAAATTTTATCCTCCCCATTAGATAATATTCTGTTCCTATTAATCCACCCTTTTTTTGTATATTGAATATTATCATATATAACAAATTCATCTACTGATTTTATTAAATGAAAATACCCAATATAAGGAAAAAAATAGGGTTGCATTATTGCTACTTTTTTGCTCACAATTTATTGGTTAAAAATAGGAAATTTAGATAAGTTGGGGTAAGGCATTACCTTGTCTTTGTTTATAACAGGTTCTTCCCCATTCCAAAACTGACCCATAAGTAGTAATCCTCTTGCAGCTAACTCCGGCATCATATAAAAATTCCATCCTATCATATCAAAATTATCATCATGATAAGAACATTCTCTACGACCCGAGTATCTTGCTCGTTTAAACCATAGGTATGCTTCATGACTGTCTGTTAATATTGCACCCCCTTTAGATAATTTAAAGTGTTTATATGGACCAGTAAATGAAAGACACATATGAGTTTTAGGTTTGTACATATTATAAGTAAACCTTAAAGCTGCATCCCACACATTTGATCCTTTAAGTTGATAGGCTCCTGTTATTGTTTTACCTTTTACTTTTTCCCATTTTATTTTTAATCCAGCATGAATTATTTCACAAGGAACTGAAGGGTATGTTCTAGAAGGGCAGGTAACTATATTAGATTCAATACTTTTTTTAATATTATTTTCATAATATAAAGATAAAAATAAAGCATTACTCGCATTGTCTAATGTTACTACATAAGGTGCTCCTGTGTAATTTGAAAGAGATGATTCAAAATCTGCTGTAATTTGGTGAACTCCATTAGCCATATTTTTTTATTTACGTTTAATTACTGTGAATCCATTATTAAATTCATATCTTTTCTTTAGTTCCCATACTTCTGGATTTTCATCTAGAAATTCTTGAACGGCATCCCATAACCCTTTATTAGGAGTTAATGTCCCCTTAAAAGAGGGAACAGCTTCTAAAGTTTCTGGTCTATGAGCATAAGTTGTAGTATCATGAAAACAAATATATTTTTTTGCTTTATTTGAATGAATCTCTAATTCTAATTTTAATTGATCATAACAATGCCAAGTATCAATAAATAATAAATCAGTCTCTTCAATTTCAATTTCTAAAACATTAGTTTCTATAAATTTAAAAGGTATACCATAAGCTTCTGCTGTTTCATACACATCTTCAATTTTACCACCCCAATTAGAAGGATCAACCAAATCATATGAAATTAAACCATTTTTAGGATTACCTGCTAACCATGCCCAAGTAGAAACTATTCCTCTTACCCCCATTTCAGTTATAGTATCACATTCTTTAGCTAATTCTATAATAGCAGGAATGTGAAGGTTTATATCAGAAGGCTCTCTATATATTTGGTGGATTTTTTGTTCTAAATCTATTACCATAATTTTTATAATGTGTTATAATATTCGTTTTGTTTTTCTTGTCTTTCTATTGTTTTAGGATGATATAGAGATAATTCTTCTTGACTTGGTAAAGAAGTAAAATTTTTATGTCCTTCAAGTACTTCATGTACTTTATTTTTCCATTTTATTTCTGGTTTATTTTTCCATATTCGATACTGATAATCAGGATAATTAACCCATCCTTTATTATTAACCTGCCATCCCCATTTTTTAATATGAGATTCAGTTAAACCTTCTACAGTATTAACTCTAGGTACTAAATATACTTCATGGTCAGGGTTATTTTCTAATATAATAGGAAGATTTACCATAAGTAATTTATGAGGGATTTCATCTGCATCTATTTGAAAAATATAATCTCCCGAACAATATTCAGTTAATTTATTTTTCCAATCAGCAAAATGATTAATAAATCTTTCTTTATAAAATATAATTTTTTCCCCTACAGATTTTTCTCTAAGAAAATCTAAAACCTCTGTAGTACCATTATTATAATCAAATAATATAACTATTTCATCATCCTCCCTTTTATTAAGTAAAAGGAAGTTAACAAGTTTTTTTATTTCTTCAAACTCATTACAAACTGTGACAGCATATGAAATTTTCATAATCTATTCTGGTAATATTCCAATATATGAAAGAGCATCCATATAATCACGTTCATGAAAATTTTTCTTAGTACTCATATCCATTTTATATGCTTCACCAGTTTCTTCTCCTTCTTCTCCTCCAAGTTTTACAGCTTTAACTGCGGCCCAACTCCATTCATCTTTATTAGTACCATCAGCAAACACCATCCCTAATTCCACATTATTTATAGTATTAGGAATCCATACTAAATTAGTTTTAGGATCAGTCCATGCAATATCCTTATAAAGTTCTGGGAGGACCATCATTTGTTCATTATAAAAATCATTTTCAAGAATCATTAATGAATTAGTCCAATAACCACAAGATAAACTAAAATAATTTGTTATATCTTTACTTATTTCTATTTTGTAACATAGATCACCTCCTGACTTAGGACAATCTATAATTTCATCGTACTGCATAATTATTTAATTTTTTCTAGTTTAGGTAAATTTAATTTAGGTAAATCTAATTTAGGTAAATTTAATTCTAACTGTTTGGGGAAATCAGGTATATTTTTATCTAAAATAGTATCAACTAATTCTTGCATTTTATCAAAATTAAAATTAGTTTTAATATTATATCCCTGCTTTCTACCTCCAGGTATAAATTGCTTATAATCTTTAAATACCTTACTAAATGAGTCTACAGCATGTTTTGGGCTAACTTGAAACCACTTTGATTCTTTTTTTAACCATTCATTAGCAGAACTACTATGTACATGCTCTAGATTACCGGGAAGTAATGTAACATCCATAGGAGAAAGGAAGTCAACATGACCTGACCATCCAGATACTATAATAGGTTTTTTGCTCATACCAAACTCAGCTAATGGTCTACCGTATCCCTCTCCTTTAGTAAATGACACCATAGCTTTAATTTTAGGATGGTTATATAGTTGGTTTATATCCTTATCACTTAAATCCCCATTTAAAATATAGACATTAGGCAGTTTTGATTTACCATAAGTTTTTTTAATAGATAAAATTCTATCTAATAAAGTTTCTCTACTCATATAACTATTTCTTCCAGTAGAAGATTTTAATACTAAAGCAGGAGATGATTTTTTATCTTTAAAGGCATCAAAAAAGTACTTAATCATTAAACCTACATTTTTCCTATCATGACCTATTGCCCCATTCATCCAATGTCCTACAAATAAAAAACAAAATTCTTCCTTAATATCTTTTAAATCTAAAGTAATATCCTTACTTTCAAGATGTTTATACACTTCTGTATCCACTCCCTCAAAGACTACTTCTATAGGTTTTTCTAATTTTAAAACTCCTACTACTTCATTAGTTTGTTTACTTTTTTGTTCAAACTTAACTTCTGAAAATATTTTTTTGCTATGATTAGATGAAACTAAATTTAAATCCATTCTATTTAATCCCTCTATCCAACTAGGGTCACAACCTGTACTTTCAATTCCTGCTGTACATCCAATATTATATTTACCTATAGGTCTAAACTCACTAGGAATAGTAATTTGCATCCAAATATCAGGTTGAGTATTTACTGATTGGACCACATGGGAAAATAAAAATTTCCAATCTTTTTGTTCTTGACAAAAATTAATAGGTGTATCTCCCCATCTTTGTGGTAATAGTTTTACGTCATATTTATGCAATTCAATAATTGATTTAATCAAATCGCGTGATCGTGCACCATAGCCACTAAAGGTATCAAATGGTGCGGATATTATAAAAACTGGTTTACTCATTAATATACAATTTTGTGGTTTAAAAATTTACCTTTATATTTAGTGGCATTTACTATTTCATATTCTTCCCTAGGTTCCCATACTTCAAATAATTCTTCAATGCCTTCCATTACTCTTTGTGCTTGGTGTTTAGCAGTAAACCCTGCTTCATCTCCTAATGCCCATTTTCTTCCCTCTAATCCTCTTATTGATCTTTCTTCGGGGGTTAAAGAATATACTTCTTTTAATCTATCACAGGCATCCTCCCAAGTACACCTATCATCATAGATGTAAGGTGTAGGAGGTGATCCTTGAATTGAACGTGAAGATGGGTAAACAGGAAATGCCCATTTCCCGTGATTCTTAAAAGTTCCTCTGTGGTTTGAAGGGATATCTGGAGATGGTTCAAACCATTTACCATTATTATCTTCAAATCTCATTTGGTCTTGCATCCCCCCTGTAGTATTAGCTATTATAGGAGTACCTGTTAACATAGCTTCAGTTAATGTTAACCCCCATCCTTCATTTGAAGATAGTAATATTTGAACATCTGCTATGTTGTATATATAATTTAAATAGGTTCTATCTAATTTAGAAACAGAAAATACTATGCAACTTTCATATTTTTCTCCAAAAATATATTCAGATACTTTACTTAAATCAGTACCATGATCTGAGGATATTTCAGTATGTAAAATGAATCTACATTTTAATGCTTCATTATAAGGTAAAGAATCTAAAAGTCCTCTAAAGGCTAACATAGTGTCCGGGATTTGTTTTCTTCTAATATTTCTAGAATTAAAAAATATTACAAAATTAACTTCCTTACTTTTAAATAAATTATCATTTCTATACTTTAAAAGATCTTTATAAGATTTATGATCTTTAGATATTGGGAAATAGTGTTTGTGGTTTAATCCATGTGGTATGTATTTAAATACCTTTTTAGAAGTATCTACATCCTCTAATACTAACTTATTAATATTAAAAGTTTGTTTAGAAATACCCATTAACAAATCACATGATTCATAATATGATTGGTTATATCTAGGAGCTGGATAATCATCCCATATATTAAGATAGAATATAGGTATTTTTTTTCTAATAGCATCTTCCATATTAAAAATATGTTGAAAATACCTTGGATCTGTAATTAACATCATAGCATCTGGTCTTTCTTGTGCTAAGATATTTTGAATTTCCTGTGAAGTACCATAATTATTAACTCCATATAGTATTACTGAAGAATCTTCTAGTTTTGATTCTTTATTAGTAGCATCACTAAGATCTAGTTTTTTACCTTTATCTGGATGGTTTATAGCACCAGCTATGTTAACCCAATTAAAATAGTGGGCAGTATGTATAACAATTTCTTTAGCAACAGTAGCTATTCCACTATGGACTCTAATATCATCACATATAAGTAAAATTTTTTTTCTTTTACCTTTAGGAAGATGTTCAAAACTTTTATTCATTTATTTTTTATTTATAGTTCAAGTGTATTTTGGTTAGTAATTTGTCTTCTAAAATTTTCATCTGTAAGATACAAATAAATTGCTCTATCTGCAAGCTTCTGAAAGCTAAATTTTCTTTTGACACATTCTATCTTGAATGTTTCAAATAGTTGGGAATGGACTTTAACACTTGTTAAAATCATTTTATTATCGCTCATAATTTATTATTTATATTATTGTACATATTATATTAATACATATATCCAGATTTAATTATATATACATAATATACTAAAAAGCTATGCCTTCTCCACAGTTTTCTTTATCCTTACTATAGGGACAAAAATTACAATTCCATTTTGAAGGTTGCTTTGGATATTCAGTATCTTTTATTTTACCCTCATAATTAAAACATTCTTGTATAAAACTATTAACAGCATTTTTAGCTCTACCTAATTTTATTTTACCACTTGGTGGGGTAAATCTTTGTACTCTATGTGCTTGGTATGGAGACATTAATTTAGCATCATCAGCATCTAATACCTTTCTTTTTAATATAAAGAATTCTATTTCAATACTGTCTAAAGGAATACTATATTGTTCAGAAAAAAACTGTTTGTACAATAATAACTGAAATTGTTTGTCTTCATTATTTTTATCTTGTTCTCTCCAACCTCTAGTACTAGTTTTAATATCTATGATTTTAAAAGTATTAGTTGGTTCATGGTACATTACTACATCAAGATATCCTAAATATAATACGTTATTATACATTTTATTAGGAGCTACTGTAATAGGTATCTCACATCCAACTAAATGCCATCCTCTTTTAGAAAAATATGCACTTTTTTTCTTTTTAAACCAATTTAAAATACCAATGCCATCATTAAAGAATTCTCTCATTTCCTCAGCAGAGGAAAAATGCTGGTTATTATTTGCTTTGTATTGTTTTTTATATTCCTCAGTAAAATGATAGTGGAAGTCATCTTCTAAATCTAATCTATCAGCTGCTGCTCCTGTTTTAGTATACATTACATCCAAATATGCTTGCATAGTTAAGTGCACAGCGCTTCCAAATATAGTATGAATACTGGATGTAAATCTTTTTATTTTATCTTTGTACTGAAGCTTCCAACGGTGTGGGCAGCTACGGAAAATGCTCATTTGGGAGTAACTAATATTCTTTTGAAATGCATAGTTAATCTCCTGTGGAGGATTTTTTAAAATTTCTTTTATTATCTTAGGTATTTTTTTAGCCACAATATGTTATTTTTTCCAACGATTTCTTCCAACTAACATTCCTATAATCCCATAATTGGCAATATCAATGAATGTATCTTCCATACCTTCGTCTTTAACATAATTTTTCCCACTCACCACTAAATTTCTTAAACGGCTAATTTTGTCGGTTAATCTAATAGTCAACCCAGTTAACGAGAACTTCTTGTCATCACTGTTATTAACGATATCTCCGCTTAATGTAATATTATTTAGTCCATAGTCCAACATTTTTCCAGCAAACAGCTCATATTGTTCGTATTGTATAAGCTTAAATTCATTAGCTAACTCTCTATACTCGGTCTCAAACTCCTGCACTGCAGGTGAAGGATCAGTATTAGATTTTTTAGTTGTGGGTGTAGATGATTTCTTGTGGTAAGATGTTAATATATCACTCATAATATTGATTTAATATTAAAATATTTTTTTAACGCTTTCAATCTATCATCTGCATCTACTAACATCATTAAAGCTTCCTCAGCATTTTCATAAAAATCCTTAGTGGAGTGATCACCTATCCCAGCAGGATGTTCTGATAGTAGATTTAGTGTAAGCATTGCTTTTGATTTATCTGCCTCAGCAGATGTCCGTAACATAGTAAATAATTCGCCTTTCATTTTAATAGTTGTTTAATATCCTTTTTATTTAATCCTATACTATTCAATATACTAACAATCTCACTCTTATCCAAAAGATTATAATATTCTAATGCTTCCCTATTGGAGCATTCCCAATAATCCTTTAAATAGCCAATAAGTTCTTTACTTTTTGTTTTAGTTGTAGATTTAATGTATTTATTCCATTTATTATTTTTAGGAATAAATTCTTTATAGATTGAGTATATTTCTTTTTTATTTTGAGGCATTATTACTTGTGCCTCATTTACCAGTTCCAAATAATCGGGATTCATGCTTAATACACGGTGAATAACATATGAATTAAACACGTCCCAATCTTTGTCACTAAACTCATCGATTGGTGTCTTTAACACGTTAATATGTTTAATCCAATCGAATGTTGTTTTTATCATAATAACTCGTCTTTGAGTTCTTCTCTAAGTTCTACTGGTATTCCCTCTCCTACTATTTTATTATTTGTAGGATCAAAAAATATTGGAATTGGCATGATGGCATCATTATCTGTACCAGCTACAAATTTAGATATTTTTCTTAATATTACTCCAGATTGGAATATACTATTACCTTCAGAATTTTTAAAGCCAGTAGTAGATTTTAAATCTACATTAAGTTGAGGTTGTTCTTGTGGATCTTTCATTTTTATTTGATGTTTATAATTTGTTGAAAAAGGGAAATTATATTAATCTCCTTATCTATTCTAAAATTTGATTTATATTGATGTTCATTAATTAGTATTGCTACTGTACCTTGCTTACTAGGAAGATATTGTTCAGCAGTTTCAAATAAAAACCTAAATACCTCTTCAAAATCATCAATATTTGAATCTGCTATTATTTTGCGAATTTGAATTATATTAGGTTTATTTTTTTTAAGTTCATCTAAAATAGCAGACAAATAGCTAGTAGAAACAAGTAATGAATCATCAATTATTAATTGACTCTTAACATTACTTGCCTGGATAGTATTGAGCATTTTTCTTAAGTCCGGAAAGAACTTATTTACAACTTTACCAATGGCAGATGGTTCAAAACTTATGCTCTCCTTATCACATATACTAGCTAAATGTACTGCAATTTCTTTCTTAGTGGGTGGTACTATTTTAAATGTTTGACATCTTGATTGTAAAGGATCTATAATACGTTCTACAAAATTACAAGTTAAAATGAAACGAGTAGTTCGTGAAAATGTTTCTATTATATTTCTTAATGATGCCTGAGCTTGTATTGTTAAAAAATCAGCTTCATCTAAAATAACAACTTTTATAGGTTTAAAAGACATTACACTAGCAAAACCAGATACTTTTTCCCTAATAGTTTCAATACCTCGTTCATCACTTGCATTAATATAAAGATAATCACAATCAAGATTATTTACTATAATTTTAGCAAGAGTTGTTTTACCTCCTCCAGCTTGACCATAAAATAAATAGTTTTGAATATCATTTTGAGATAACTGCTTAGCTATACTGGATTTTAGATTTGGATTTCCAACATATGTAGATAAATCCTTAGGTCTGTATCTCTCGTTTAGTAGTGTATGTTCTTTCATTTCAATATTCACCGTAAATAGAAAACTTTTGTTCTTGTTCAACTTGTACTTCTTTTTCCTCAGTTGAAATAGCAAATAATTCACTTTTTAAGGGAGCTAATCTATATTCTCCCCTAAATCCTGTTTTAGTCATATATGCTTCCAATGTATCTGTAAGTGATTTATGAATAGGTCCCTTAGGTTCATTAGCAATTAATCTCCACTTATCACCTAGTGGAACTCTCCTAGCAATTAATATATTTTGCTCTATAACTTCAGTTTTTGGTTTATTTTCCATATATATAAATTTAAATAATTATTATTACTTCTCCAAATTTATTACATATAACCTTCCATGCCCGCGGCTGTTGAAGCATTATTTTGTAATGTATTCATTTTATCTGTATCCTCACTTTTATCTTCAGTAATTGTACATTCAGTTAATAATACAGTACCAGCAATACTTGCTGCATTTTCTAAAGCTAATCTTGTAACTTTAGTAGGATCTATAATTCCTTTTTTCTTAAAGTCTATAGGTTTTCCGGTTTCAATATCAATCCCTTTCCATCTATTAAATTTTCCAGCATTAACTAAAGTTGTTTGCCCCAAAAGTATAGCTTCATTTCTATCATAACCAGCATTAGCTAATATTTGTTCAAATGCCTTACCACATGCTCTATACACTATTTCGGAACCAGTATCAGATCTATCAATTGCTTCTCTTGAATACAATAAAGCAACACCTCCACCGGCAACAACACCTTCTTGAATAGCAGCTTTAGTAGCATGTAGAGCATCATCAACTCTATCTTTTTTCTCTAACATTTCTGTTTCAGTATGACCACCTACATGAATAATTGCTACTCCACCTACAAATTTAGCAAGCCTATTTTGCAGTTGTTCAGTTTCATATGGGGAATTAGAGTTATCAATTTGTTTTTGTAATTCTTCAACACGAGATTCAATAGTTTCTATTTTTCCTTTTCCATCTACAAGTGTAGTTTGATCTTTTGTTACTGTTACTTTTCTTGCTTCACCAAACCAATCCCAACTAAATTTATCAAGTTTCATTCCTTTATCCTTAGAAAAAACTTGACCACCAGTCATAATTGCTATATCTTCTAAAACAAGTTTTCTACGTTCTCCAAAATCTGGGGATTTTACAGCACATACGTTAACTGTGCCTCTCATTTTATTAACAATAAGTGTAGCAAGTGCTTCATTATCAATATCTTCGGCAACTATTAATAATGATTTACCTTCTGATGATACAGCCTCTAATATAGGTAATAATTCTTTTACTTGAGTAAGTTTTTGATCTAAAATTAAGATAGCTGGAGTATCTAAAATAGAGGACATTGAATTATTATCTGTTACAAAATATGGTGATTTGTAACCTCTATCAAACTGCATACCTTCAACTGTTTCTAAATAAGTATCTCCAGTTTTAGATTCTTCAATATGTACAACACCTTCTAAACCTACCTTATCAATAGCTGTAGAAATAAGCTTACCAACTTCAGGGTCATTATTAGCAGAGATTGAAGCTATTTGTTCTAATTGTAATTCTCCTGTAATATCTTCAGATATTTGGTTTTGAAGATTATCAATTACTACTTTAATAGCTTTATCAATTCCCCTTTTAATTTGAACAGCATTTTCACCATTATTTAAACTATTTAATCCTGCTTTGATCATTTCACGAGCAAGTAATGTAGAAGTTGTAGTTCCATCACCTGCTTTATTTGCAGTATTAATAGCAGCTTGTTTAAGTAGCTGAACACCTAATTCTTGTGTAGGTTCTTTTAATGTAATAGATTTAGCTACAGTAACCCCATCTTTAGTACTTTGAGGTATCCCTTGATTGCTAGAAATAACTACATTTCTACCATTTGGTCCTAAAGTTGCTATAACAGCATCTGCAAGTTTATCTATACCTTTTACTAGTTCTTTTCTAGCAACTGATCCGAATTCTATATGTTTATTCATTATTAAATTTTAATTTAGTCTTTTGTTACAAGTGCCAGTACCTGATTTTCAGGTCCTACATAAAATTCCTCCCCATCAAATGGAAGTTTAGTAAATCCTTGAGTAGGCAAAACTACTAAGTCACCTACTTTTAAATGCATAGGAACATGATCACCAGTAATTGTATACCTTCCGGTTCCTACTGCTACAACTTCTCCATATTCATTTTTTTCTTTCCCCATATCAGGCACAATAATATTGCCATATAGGGTTTCTTCGTTTTCTACAGGTTTAACGATAACTGCATCAAATAATGCTTTAAGTTTACTCATTGTGATAAAAAATTTATAAGATTAGATTCAATTTTACTATACTCTGCTATAAAACTTTTTAAAGAAGTATAATGTTCTTTATTATGTAGTTTTTCTTCAGCTATCCATTGTAATGTTGATTTAAGATTAGGAAAAAACTTTAATGCTTTTTCATATTCTTTAGTTTCCCCATTAGATCTAAAATGGTTTTTATTTGTTTGGATTTTAATATTTACAATATAATTGTAATCATCTTTGGTAACAAAATATGGTTCTAACGAAGGATCTTCTATTACTGTATGTGATTTTGCTTTTGACATATTATAACATTTTTATTTATACCGTAAATATACGAAAGATATTTGTGAAAGCCAAGCGAAGGCGCGCTTATTGTAAAAAAATGTTATTTAATTTTAATAGACTTAGGTTTAGCTTCTTCAGCTAAAGGTATAAAAATATCTAATAATCCATTTTCTAAAGCTGCATCTGTTTTTGATAAATTAAACTTAGGTGCAATTTTATATCTTAAATCAAAAGATTTTTTAGATAAACCTTGGTGAATAGTTCCTTCATGGAATTCATCATCCTCTGGTTTTTTATAACTAATTTTCAAAGTATCTCCTTCAATGTCAAGGATTACATCACTTTTAGTTAGCCCAGTACAGGCAACTTCAAAATGAAGTCCTTTATCATCAAAGAATATATTAAGAGGGTGTGGTTGTTTAGTATTTGATGCTGGTTGGAATGTACTATCAGCATGAAAGTGATTCCTAAATAGGATATCGAATGGAGACAAATGTCTCTCTAATAATTGTAATGTACTCATATCATTTAAATTTGTGAGTGCCTTAGCTACTCGGTTAATAATTAATTAATAATAAAACTCAGCGCGCCTTGACTATGCTTTGTTTATTATGGTAATACATATATAAAAAAATTTATTCTGCATCAAAGAAAAATACTTGTGTTAA
>Ga0209632_10002940_pt1 | contig 16122 bp, 18 predicted proteins | sample COG_10_FD_184754 | JGI IMG/M metagenome (GOLD analysis project Ga0209632, IMG submission 184754) | Pelagic Microbial community sample from North Sea - COGITO 998_met_10 (SPAdes) (version 2) | ecosystem: Environmental > Aquatic > Marine > Neritic zone/Coastal water | place: Helgoland, sampling... | reverse complement strand
ACGAAGCAGCAGATTTTTCACAGTCTTTGGCTAACGAAATACAGAGCGATAAATTAGAATCGTATGAATACCCTGAAAAAACGATTTCTCGACAAGAGGCTATTGAACAAATTGGTGCCGATTTCGAAACAAAAATTGATTATCGGGTAGTAATCGGTCGCTACAAAGACTATTTAAAAAACGAAGATTTAGAGCGAATGCTTGATGTGGTTAAAGGCAATCAAATCAAAATTGACGTCTTAAACAACTACTTAGTAGTGAACCGAGACTTTAATGACAAAGAAAATGCTGATAGATTTTCTGATAGTCTCAGAAACATTGGGATTGAAACTTCTGTAATGCTTGGGAAGTACCAAGATGTTCTCATCAACCTGGAATAGTCAGGTGAGTTTAACAAAAGTTGCTAAATCCGAAGCTTTTTCTCAAATTACATAGATAGGTTAATCTAGGATTTAGGTCCACTGGGAGTGGTTTCATATTCGTGGGAGCACTGACTATCGCGCGGTATTTTCTTTTGGTTACAATTGGCCTTGATACTACTTATTCACAATAGCAGTCCAAATACTCAGCTTGCCACTATCGTTTCTTGTCCAGACAGGGCGCACCACTCCATTGACTGCAGAAATGTTGTTGTAATCGCCAAAGAACACATCTTCTGAGGGCTCAAAAGGGCCTTCGCTGATTTTACAATTTTCGAATGTTTCGCCACTATCTTTTGAAATGGCGAGGTAAACATCCGTTTTGGTGTCGTTGTGGTTTCGCCTATCGTAGAAAACACAGTAAATAAAGCCAGTGCTCTGATCGACCGTCATCCACGTAAAAAATTGATGTTTTCCAGGTGCATCATCGTTTACACGAATGTGTTTGCTCCACGTGGTACCGCCATCTGTTGATTTGATCAACCAGATATCTGTATCATCCGCGCCATTGCGCTGATCTGCCCAATTCACATAGATGTTTCCGCTGTTTTTATCAAAAACTGTAATCGGCATTCCATTGGCTCTTCCAATACCAGGGATATCAAACGCCCAGTCTGCTTTTTGGTCGACAATGACGCATTCTTTGGCTTCATAGGAAGCGGGATTTTTAAAGCGGATTTTATTGAAAAAAAGCTTTCCATTAAGGCTCCAAGCGACTAAAATATTGCCTTCATTATCAATGGCGGGTACTGCGCCTTCTACGGTTTCACTTTCATCTAGACAATTCCCCGGAATGCCGCTTATGGATATAGGGTCGGTCCATTTGCGGCCATTCTTTGAGGTCGACAGCATGATGTTTGATTCGCACGTTGGGCTTTCGTCTCCGTATTTATCAAACTGCGTCCACGTAACTACGAGTCGTTTATTGATGGCATCCCAAGCCGCCCATTCTTTATCTTGATCTTTTGGATGATTGAGTCCGATACCGCTGCCTTTGGTCCATTTTGTTAACTTTCTATTGCTGCGCTGACAAACGATTCTGTCTAATAGGGCATTATTTTCCCAGCCCTCGCCCGATGGATCGCTCAAATGAAAATAGTAAAAGTGATTTTTGTCATCTGCTATGATGCACGGGTCACCATAAACGCCATGTTTTGAAGTGAGGGAATTAGTGATCCAAGTTTTTCCAGTATCCGCTGAGGTGTAGACATAATTCAATACAGACCCAGCAACTATTTCGGCTGGATTATTTGGGTTGATAGCAATACTTGGTTCACACGGAGCGTAATCGCCAGCAATAGGTTGATGAATTAGAATATTCTGTTGAGCAGAGGTGTCAAACGACATAAGACTCACTAGTGAAAGAACAAAAGCTATGTTTTTTGTTAGAGCCATTACTTCGGAGGAAAAGAAATGTTTCCGGAAGGGAATGCATCATTCTTAGAATCAAGATCAGCAATTTTTTGGAAAGGATCCAACTCAATGCGTTTTATGGATTCGAATGGAATAGTAAGCTCTACGCGGTAGAAAGGATAAGCCCAAGGCCAATCATTTTCTTGTTTCCAATCTTTAGAAATTTCATTTGGTGCTGGTTTTGCTCCACGCATTATTTCCAATGGAATGTAGCTGTATTGAACGCCTTTTTCGCTGGTTACTTTTAGCTCTAGCGGCATCGCCAATGAGCCAATACGTTGGATTTCAATGATGGTTTTCTTTCCCGAAGAAGTGACGGTGTGTATTCCATAGTCTATGGTTTTTGTGGTTCCTATCCACGCATCAAAATACCAATCGAGCTCCATGTTGGAAGCTTTTTCCATAATACGCTTGAAATCTAGTGGTGTTGGATGCTTGAATTTCCATTGGTTGAAATAACGCATTATGGCTTGGTCAAATGTTTCCTGTCCGACTATGCCACTCAGTTGGTCAAGAAAAACGCAGCCTTTTGAATAAGCGTTTGAGCCATAGGCTCGATTCGTTTCATAGTAATCTGCTCCAGTTGATAAAGGTTCTTCTTTACCAGAAAGCGCATTACTTATATAGCTACGTTGACTTCGCTCTTGAGGGTTGAGGTTGTTTCTTTTAAAAAGAGAATCCAGTACTATGTTTTGGGCGAATGTGGTAAACCCTTCATCCATCCATGGGTATTTCTGTTCGTTGCTAGCAAGTACTCCGTAATACCAGTTATGAATGGCTTCGTGAACTGTGACGCTTACTAGACCGCCAAAACTTCCTGTGCCTGAAATCATTGTGCACATGGGATACTCCATGCCGCCATCGCCACCTTGAATTACGCTGAATTGAGCATAAGGATACACTCCAAACTTGTCGTTCATGATGTTGAACAGCTGCTCGGTGAAAGGAACTAAGCGAGTCCAACTTTGGTTGATTATTGAATCGTTTCTGTGGAAGAAATGCAGCTCGGTTCCGTTTGAAAGGGTCGACTGTAAATGCGTGTATTCAGCATCAGCTGCCCAGGCAAAGTCGTGCACATTTTCGGCCTTAAATTTCCACGTTGTTTTTTCAGAAGCAGGCGTAGTTTCACTGTAACCATGGCCAACCTCATTTGGGTTTTGAACGATGCCTGTGCCTGCTAGTGTATATTTAGAATCGATGGTAATATCTACCTCAAACGTTCCGAACACTCCGTGAAATTCGCGTGATACATACGGTTCGCTGTGCCATCCATCACGATCATATTCCGCTAATTTAGGATACCATTGTGTCAAGGTGTAATCCACGCCTTCTTCGTTGTTTCGTCCACTTCGTCTGATTTGAATCGGAACTTGGCTGTTGAATTTCATTTCGAAGGTGGTCGACTTTCTAGGCAAAAGAGGCTGTGCCAATTGCACTTCAGCCACTGTGCCTTCCACTGAAAAGGTCACTTTCTCTCCGTCTTGTGTGAGCTTTTCAATTTTGTGAAAACCTATTTCGTTGGGCTGTAAATTGTTGATTCTGTCTGCAATGCGCGGGTCAGGATCAGCGATAGTGCGAGAGCGCACATCCATCATACTGCCTGGCTGAAAGGCATTGAAATACAAGTGATAAAAAACATGATCAAGTGTATCTGGCGAATTATTGGTGTAGACCAAGGATTGTGCCCCTTGAAAGGTGTGATTCTCAGCATTAAAGTCAATATCCATGCAGTAATTTACGTTTTGCTGCCAATAGCCATCTTGAGCTGATGAAGCGAAACTGGCGGCCCCAATGAAAAGGAGAAGTAAAAGTCTTTTAGTCATTCAGAAATTGTGCTTTATCAAGATTCAACCAATCTAATGTAGAGGTGCAAAATATATCTTCAATCGCTTCGTTTGAAAGGCCCATTTCGGTGATGTATTTTCCAATTTCAAGGTCGCCCAATGGAAAAGGATAGTCAGAGCCAAGGCAAACTTTCTTGGACCCTTGATAACTGAGGATGAAATCTAGCGCCTTAGGGTCATGGGTTATACTGTCTACCCAAAACTTGCCGATATAATTTCTTGGGTTGTTCGGATTATCAATGGCAACTAAATCAGGTCGGCAATTAAAACCGTGCTCTATTCTTCCAATAGTGCCAAAAAACGAACCGCCAGCATGCGAAAAGCAAACGCGCAAGTTGGGCAACTTGTCAAATAATCCCGAAAATATCATCGAGCACACGGCTCGTGAAGTTTCGCTTGGCATTCCAACCAACCACGGAAGCCAATATTTAGTCATGTTGGGCATGCCCATCATATTCCAAGGGTGAACCATAACAGCTAACCCCAGCTCTTCGCAGGCTTTAAAAATTGGGAAGAACTGTTCCTCGCTCAAGTTTAGGTCGTTGATATTGCTACCGATTTGGATACCCGGCAGATGCAGTTCTTCTTTAATCCGGTGCAATTCTTTGATCGCCAATTCAGTGTCTTGCATAGGCACGGTTCCGAGACCGATGTAGTGTTTCGGATTTTCTTTTGCCAACTGCGCTATGTGATCATTGAGGAATTTAGAAAGCTCCAAACAGTCTTTTCCTTTTGCCCAATAACTGAACATAACAGGAATGGTGCAAACCACTTGTACTTGAGTTTGATATTGAGCGTACTCTTCAATTCTCAGCTTTTCGTCCCAGCAGTTGGGCTGTATCGTTCTAAAAAAGGCGTCTCCTTTTATCATGTCAGCAGCGCCATCTTCTCGGGATTCCAAATAAATAAAGTCACCGTATCCAAATTTTTCAGCGAAGCGCGGGAGCTTCGCTGGCAGTATATGGGTGTGCATGTCAATTTTTAACATAATAGAGCCTTTTTGATGGCCTCGAAAATAGAATTACTCCTCGAATAGCATTGTCTTCTTATTATAAGAAGTGAATTCTGCTAAATTCGAACACGATCGTAATCGCCATGAAGAATTTCTTTGTTCATTCTTTAGTATTCATTAGCCGCATATCAACCTTACATTTGTCGCATGCAGATTGAAAAAAGCAAAGCGGAGCTTTTGGCTAAACAGGAGCGGTATGATAAGGCTTATTTGCGGTTGGCATTGGAGTGGGCAAAATTGAGTCGTTGCAAGAGAAAGCAAGTTGGTGCGATCATCGTCAAAGACTCTACGATTATAGCGGATGGTTATAATGGAACTCCGACAGGCTTCGAGAATGAATGTGAAAATGAAGATGGGCAAACCAAATGGTATGTTCTTCATGCCGAAGCTAATGCAATTCTTAAAGTGGCTAGAACCACCAACCAAGCAGCCGGAGCAACACTTTACTTAACCCATTCGCCTTGCAAAGACTGCAGCAAGTTGATTTTACAGTCAGGCATTGAGCGCTTGGTCTATACCGATGCCTATAAAGATGCAAGTGGATTGGAGTTTTTAGAGAAGGCAGGACTTCGAATCACTCAAATTATGAATCCTTAGAATATGAACTCATTTAGTTAGAAACTGTTGAATCAACATTGTGAATAAAAGAGCATATACCCCTTTATTACTTGGAGTCTCTATGGCCATTGGTTTGTGGTTAGGCAGCGGTGTGAATCATCCATTCGAAAAGGAAACCTCAGAAAATTGGAATAAGGTTGAGCAGATCTTACAATACGTAGAGAACGACTATGTTGACAATGTATCAAGAGATAAACTGGAAAACGGGGTAATAGCCTTCCTATTGCAACGATTAGATCCTCATAGTTTATATATATCAGGAGAAAAGCTCGATGCGGCCAATGAATCGTTGGATGGGAATTTTGAAGGAATTGGAGTTCAATTCAACCTACGGAAAGACACGGTATATATTGTCAATGTTATTGCCGGTGGACCATCTGAAAAGGCAGGATTAAAACCGGGAGATCTCATTGTAAAAGTTGATACTTCAGTTATAGCTGGAATAGGACTCAATAATGAGATGGTAATGGGCTTGCTGAAAGGACCATCAGGTAGTTCCGTTAATGTAAGCGTTCAAAGACTTGGCCAAGGGTTATTATTAGACTTTACGATTGAGCGGGGTCAAATTCCAATCAGCAGTTTTGATGCTATTTATATGCTAAATGATTCAACCGTCTATGTGCGCCTTGCGCAGTTTTCATTGACTACCTATGATGAATTTAAAGAACGCGTTTATCCGCTCAAGACGAATGAGGTGAAGGCTTTTGTGATGGACTTGAGGGGCAATGGAGGTGGATACCTTGATGCTGCAGTTGCCTTGGCGGATGAATTCTTGGCAGGGGGGCAATTGATCACCTATACCGAAGGAAAAAATCGCCCTAAACGAGAATATTTTGCATCAAAAAAGGGAAAGTTTGAAGAGGTGAGTTTGAGTGTGATCATTGATGGTTACAGTGCAAGTGCCTCTGAAATATTTGCCGGGGCAATGCAAGATCTTGGTAGGGCTGAAATTGTGGGCAGAAGATCTTTTGGCAAAGGCTTAGTGCAAGAACAGAATGAATGGGATGACGGCAGCGCAACGCGCTTGACAGTTGCGCGATACTTTACGCCTAAGGGAAGAAGTATTCAAAAGCCTTATGACAGCTTCTCAGATCATGAATTGAGCGCAAATGATACGATTGAAGGTGGCATCAATCCTGACTTGTGGGTCGAGAATGACACCTCGGGTATCACATGGTTTTATGCAGAACTCGTACATAGTGGCGCACTCAATGAATTTTCATATGCTTACAGAGATGAGCATTTTGCTGAATTGCAAGCATTAGGTTCTGAAGAATTCATAGTAGATTTCAATGATGACGATTTGAAGACAGCTTTTCGGTTGTTTCTCACAAATAAGAAAGTGCCCTTTCTTGAATACGAATGGAATAGATCAATCGATAAGATTGCTCTGCGCTCAAAAGCTCTGATTGGCCGAAGCTTGTATTCAGATGAGGTCTATTTTAAGCTCATTAATCAAAAGGATCCTTTCGTACTCAAAGCACAGGAGGTGTTTGTAAAACCGAAGCCAAAGGCCTCTGTTTAGATTTTTGTTTTAATGTGAATGACCTTCTTCGCTGTGATCGTGAGCAGCTGTAGTGTCAGATATTGCAGAGTCTGCCGCTGGAGAAGCCTCTTCTGCGGACTCATTTAAAGACTCCATAATTTCACTTACTTTTTCATCAACCATTTCCTCATTTTCTTTTTGTGCAGCTTTCTTTTCTTCAGCATTTGGTCCGCATGATATGAGCGCAACACAGAGAATGGCAACAGACGATAACAGTTTTTTCATGTTTAAATGGGGGTTAAGTCGTTTAGAATTAAAATATTTGAGCGAAATTAATTAAAATCCTACACGACTGGGTTGAAACAAAATAGAAAGATGTCGTGTTAATTTCAAACAACGTTTAACCTTTAAACAAATAACAAAATGGCATTTGAATTACCATCACTCGATTATGCACATAATGCACTCGAGCCACACATTGATACTCGCACAATGGAAATCCATCACGGAAAGCATCATGCGGGTTATACCAGCAAATTAAATGATGCGATTGCGGGAACTGATTTAGATGGAAAGTCTATTGAAGATATCCTTGCCGGATTAGACATGAATAATGGAGCCTTAAGAAATAACGGAGGGGGATTTTATAACCACAGCTTGTTTTGGAAAGTAATGTCACCGAATGGAGGAGGAACACCAACAGGTGATTTAGCTGCTGCTATTGATGCGGCCTATGGTTCATTTGATGCATTTAAAACCGCTTTCGCTAACGCAGCTGCTACGCGTTTTGGATCTGGCTGGGCATGGTTATGTGTTCATCCTGGAGGAAAAGTTGAGGTTTGCTCAACGCCTAATCAAGATAATCCAGTGATGCCAGGTGTGTCATGCGGAGGAACTCCTGTCCTAGGATTGGATGTTTGGGAGCATGCATATTATTTGAACTACCAAAACAGAAGACCAGATTACATTAACGCGTTTTTTAACGTGATTAACTGGACTGAAGTTTCTGCACGCTACGCAGCGGGTAAGTAATGGAGTTTATAACATAAAAAACCCCCAAGTACATCTGTGCTTGGGGGTTTTTCTTTTCTAAAAGGTATGCTTATTCGACAGTGAAAAACATATTACAGGTGGGTACACTCCCTACCTGACTTTCAATGTTTTAATCCAATCAAATATCTTCTCAGTACATCAATACAAACGTGAATATCCCGAAAGGGAAATTATTAGAAAAAAGGTATGGGAACTCCACAAAGAAGGTTGGGGATACACTAAAATTCATCGATACCTGAAGAACAATGGGTTTGAGGTAGGGAATAGTAGAACTACAGTAGATTCTATGATTAAGAAGATGAAAAAGAGATATTTCGTCACCAAAAGGGAGTTTTCACTATGGAAGTATGTGGATTTCAAAATCAAATTCTTTAGAAGGTAATCTCAATTTTAAATTACTCAGGTTAGGATGAGGAGGGATTAGGAATCACTCAAAAAATCTAACTTCCTTCAATCCCTTTCTACCCGATTGAATATATCACAGAAATTATTTTGAGAAATAATGTGATTTTCTATCGTTTAAAGTTTCAGAACCATATTTATAGGTAACCTAAGTGTTCCAATCATAGGGATAAAACACTTATCACCCATGAGGGACGAAAGTTAGTTAGTGGGAAAGACATCGGATAGTAATCTGTAGGATTGAAATAATATCCGAACATAACGGATGAGGTTTCTCCGGTAGGGTTAAAAATGGTTATGGTATAAGATAGATATGGGGGATTCAAACTGACTGGTCTAATCGAAATCCAATAACTGAAGAATGGGTTCATTCATTAACGGATACACAAATCTGTAAGGGGTTTGGTGTATCTAATTGATAATAGGTTAATGAATAATAACTGGAATGTTGAGGATTCACACTACCGTATGAATCACTCAACGATGAGATGATTCTGATGAAATCAGAACCACTCATCATACTTGATTAAATACTGAAAGATTATATAACAAAGGAGAATAACAATATGAAGAAAGATACAGGTCAACTACATGGGGAGTTAATGAACTCACTCTATCAATTAACAAAGGATATTGGAATACACCTCCCCCCGGACAAAATAGAACCCACTACAACCTCTCTAATAGATGTCTTCATTAACTACGAGAGATACAGAAAGTCTATTCAGGAAGGTGGTTTGAAAGTACTGGAGAAAGGATTTGGTCAATTACCAATAGAAGTTCAGAACAAGATAAAAGAACAGTATGAGAGAAGATAAACTAATGACTAAATATGAAGTGATGGATTACCTCAACATCAGTAGAAGACATTTTGAGAAATTGGTAACTGAAGAAAACCTACCAATAATTAAAATAACTCAGAATAAGAGGTATATGAGGTTATCTGACCTCAATAGGTATATGAATACTAAAATGGTAAATAAACCTCAGGAGGTCAACCAAGAATCACAACCTGATTTCGAATGGAACAACATATGGAGTAAGAAATGAGATTAAATGAATTCAAATTTGAGAACGACATAGAATCTAAGATTGATGAGTTTGGAATACTATCAGATAAGATTGATAAAGTAAAGATGGAACTGAGTGAACTTTCAAACCGATACAAAGAGATTGAAGGAGAGTTACGACCCATCTTAGAACAACTCCACATTCAGAATATGAAATCCATTCAGACGAAGAAGTACTTGGTAACCCTGAAGAGAATGGGGTACAATAGAGATAACTTCAAATACAAAGAGAGTTTTGAAGAATCACTTACCAGAGTGAATCAACAAACCAAAAAGGTATTGGAAGATATCTTACAATCCACTAAAACGGTAAGTAGAGTTGTATCTACTATTGGTGTTCAGAGAATGGATGAAATCTCTTTAAAATCAATGTTGAAGAAGTTGGTATCTCCCTTTAAGAAACTCTTCAGTAGGTTGAAGATGAATACAAAGAGTATGAATGATTTGAATGGGGTGTTGAAGAGGATGGTGGGTTAGAATGACTTATTCCATATGGGTAATTTCTTTGAATCACTATAAATCCACTGAAGTATTTGAGACTCCAAGAATGTTGGGGATACCTCATTTTTTATTTTAAATATTGTAACCGTTATAGAATCAATACTTTCCTTTTTCATTTCAGATTTAAAAAATTCTGAAGAACTTACATCTTGACCATCTTCATCCTTCTTTCTAGAAGAAACTAGTCTTTTACGAATATCATAACCCCCATTACCATATTCACCATTATCCAGTCTTTTAATTTGACCAGACATTCCCACATAGAGTATTTCCTTGGATTCTGTATCACTAATGATGTAGACACCATGAAAACCAATAGAAACCTTCTCTCTAATTATTGAGTTATAATTTATGGACCTACCATTTCGTCTAAAATCAGTGATTGAAATATCAAATGAATCTTGACTTACAAACCAATTCTTACTTCTCTGAACGATTGAGTTAAGATGTATTTTCAACCTCTTAAACTCTTTGTATTCTGATTGATTTTGTACATCTGGTAGGTTTGGATACCGGTTAGAAGGTTATTGGTTTGGATTGAAGAGTTTATACTAGACAATTCCGTTGTTAAAGATTTTTCTAATCCGTAAAAAGACTCATCTATTACAAATGATAAGTTGTCCAATTGACTAACAAGTTTTGACTCCATACTTTCTATTGACTTCAATAATCCATTCATTCCAGATTCTATTTTGGACAGATTAACGTTGACTTTTTCTATGTTATCATTTAGGTCGTTTAATTTCCCAGAAATGTCGTTCTCATAATTACTATTGAATATATTTAATTTGTCAAACTTCTCGTACGTCTCAAAACATACAATTAAATCGTCTTCAACTATAGACGTAATCATTTTAAGAGAATGTAACAATAAAATTTGATAGGAATAAATTTGTTTATTTAGGGTCTGTAGTCGACTATTTAATTGTTTCTCATTTTTCACCCTTCTGGTTAAGACAAAAAACTTTTGAATATTATCTCTTTTAGTTTTTAGATAGTTGGATAACTTAACAAAATCTTGAACACTTATATTATCTATATTATTTATTTTTTGTTGATGTTTCTTGACTAAATTGAGTAGGTCATCGTTAATCTCTACAATGTCAATAATTCCATTACTATCTTTGTCTAATCTTTTAAGTGTTTCGTTTTTTTCATTAAAGAACTTCTCTTTTCTTATTCTTTTTTCTTCCTTTTGTTTTTCTTCGTTTTGAATTTGTTTGACTTTCCTTAGTCTTTCTTTCTCTTTCTTCTCCTTTTGAAGTCTTTCCTCTTCTTCTTTCTGAAGTCTTTCTTTCTCTCTCTTCTCCTTTTGAAGTCTTTCCTCTTCTTCTTTCTGAAGTCTTTCTTTCTCTCTCTTCTCCTTTTGAAGTCTTTCCTCTTCTTCTTTCTGAAGTCTTTCTTTCTCTTCTTTGTTAGAACCGAACAGTGATTTGAATATCGACATATGTTAGTTTTTGATAATTAATTCATCTCAAAATTAGGAAAACAATGATATAATAGAAAATAAACCTTGATTCTGAGGACGAAGTTCCGTAAATTAAAAACGTTAAAATTAACTTACATATGAGTTCAAAACGAAGAAGAAAAGAAACTAAACAATTGAGAGATTCATACCCAACTGTTACACTGAAGGAATTGGAAGAAAAAGGTGAAGTCCCTAAATACTTTCACCTATCCGATTGGGTAGACATGAAGGAGTACCAACTCGAAAACAAAACTGATTGGTGGAAGAAGATGAGTGAATCCAACTAAGGGGGTGGGGGTATTTTCTTGTAATCCCATTCAAACCTTTGTATATAAGTCTGAACTTATCTCTTTTGTTGTCGAAGTCAGGTTTTTAAAGTTGGGGGAAACCTCAACTCCACTCTTTAAACTTATAACCCATCTTGACTACCCAATCTTCAACCTTCTGAACACTATGGGTATCTCCTTTAAATGATTCCCAATTGGAATGGTATATCTGATACCTTGAATACGGTACATATATTTCTCTCAGTTCTATCTTTAATCGATGAACAGAGACTTTTTCTGAACTCCAATCACCCCCTCTCAATCGTTGAATCATCTCTCGTGTCTTTTCCTCATCTCCAACGTATATATTCTTCAAATACTTCTTATCAGAACTCTCAATTCTTATATAAATCTTAGGATTAGATGTAAGTTCCTTTCTATCATATTGGGATTGAGTTCTTACTAACTCCTTGTTAAACCTTGATTGGTTCTTCACAGATTTTGATTTCCGATTTCTGAATCCAACAGAACAATAAAACTCAAACTTCTTGGATAGAAAACTGATGTTGGTATAGTTCTTCTTCATAATGGATTCCCATCCATCGTGGTAATCATCTCCTTTGATTTTACCCTTTACTATTTTGATTTCCTCTTTGAGTTTCTGAATCTGAGATTCTAACTTCTTTATTTTCTCATTTCCATCATGTATCCATCGATGGTTGTTTCTGTATGTCCTGTATGACTCTCTCTCTGATTCACTCAGATTATCAAATACCTCATCGGGGAGATAATCCATAAAGAATATATCTCCTTCACTTCTAAACTTCTTCTCTTTTTTCATAACTCTTATATGTGGTGGTTAAACACCAAATATAGCAAAATACCACCATAATTACACTATTATATTTACTATGTAATAATGAGAGATATGAATGTATTAAAAGAGATTAAAAAAGTGGTGGTGAAAGGTTTATTGAGTGTAAATACCACCATAAATAGATGACGACCTTAGTAAGGTAATAATGAGAGATAAATTAAATAAGTAATCAATTAAAATTTAAATATTATGAAAAATCAAAAATTAGAGGAGTTTGTAAACCGATTAGGTATGGAGTTAAAATTGAAACCCTCATTTGAAACAACAAATATTGAGGGGGAATATTTTCTCAATGGGAAAGAAAAAAGTTATACAAAAAATGGAGTGTATCTTGGTAGAATTCAACATTTGAAATGGTACGTTTCTTTCATAGAGTCAGATGATTCGAGTATCGAACTTTTCATGATAAAGGTTAATAAAAACTACCGAGGAAATGGAATAGGGATAGACTTAATCAATACCATTTTAAATATATCGGATGAGTTAAATATTAGTATTAAACTAATACCATATTCATTTGATACAGATTCGGATGAAGTCCAAAAGTGTTTAGATAATTTAAATTCCCCTAATCAAGTATTAAAGATTTATAATCGGTACAAATAAAGAATAAAAAGAAATACTTATTCTCTGATTAGATGGTATGAAAGTTTTGGTTTTGAAAGAATTTATCATTCAAATAGTCCCTACTTAATCTACCAAAGTGAGTATCAAAAATTAAAATTGGTAGGATAATGAAATCATACAACAACCCCCGAAACAACGGAACTCCATCAAAACGGAAATTCAAAGGATTCAACTTTTACATTCAATGTAATGGTAAGTTAAAACAATCCAATAGGGAAAGGTTATTAAAGGAATCAGAGGTTCACCTTAATGAGGTGACCTCTTCCCTTCCTCAAACTATTGAAGAATTAATCCGAATGGGTGTAATATCCGAATTAGATTCATCCCTTACTGATTATGAATTATTGGAACAATGGAATAAGATGTATGATGAGTACGGATATCTAATGAGTGAGTTCTCTGAACAATGGGAGAAAGAGAAGTTGGGAACCATACCACCTCAGAAAACTCCATCAATTGTTCAAACCCTATTGGACGAGATTGAATCGTTGAAGAAGAGAGTTTCTGAATTAGAGAAACTAAAATCACAACCTATCCCTTCAGGTTCAATCGACTTTTAAATCAAAACTAAAACGGAAGTGATTCACACCGTTGGAAACCCCCGTAAATCCTTGATTTCCTGATAGTTTCCTGTTAATTTTAAAGTGAGATTAAAAAGGAAGTGATATGAGAGTTAAATACAATCGGGTTTCAACCCTTCAACAAAGTGGTGATAGATTCACTGTTGACCAAACAGATTACGATTTAGTACTCTTCGATAAGGTTAGTGGTTCGATACCATTCAAACAAAGAGAAAAAGGAATTGAACTCACTAATCTTATTCAGAAGGATAAAATATCTGAGTTAGTAGTGGAAGAGTTTTCACGATTGGGTAGAAATACAGGAGATGTTATCCAAACCTTAGAGTGGTTAGAAGAGAATGAGGTGAATGTAGTGGTTCGAAATCTTGGATTACAATCCCGACCCAACGGAAAGAAGAACCCAATTTGGAAGATGATATCATCGGTGATGAGTTCACTCTATGAAATGGAGTTAGAGAACATCAAAGAAAGAACGATGGTAGGACGACAGGTGTATGTTCAAAAAGGTGGAAAGTTGGGAAGACCAGAAGGAACATCTGAATCAATGAAACGATTTATGGAGAAACCTAAGAACAAAGAGATATTCAAACTCTTACAACGTGGTTTGAAATACTCAGAGATTCAGAAGGTAGTTGGGTGTTCACCAAAAACAATTAAGAAAGTAAAAGAACAAATGAAATATGAAGAAAATAATATTTAACGATAATCCAGAGAATACTCTCTATGTGTACTGTAGAGTTTCAACTTCAGGTCAAGAGAAAGATGGGAGTTCGTTGGATGTACAAAAGAATAGAGGTATAAAGTTTTCTGAGAAATTGGGTTTAAATCCAATCGTGATATCAGAACAAGGAAGTGGATTACAACCTTACATACCAAAAACTAATGAGAAAGGTAAACCAGAAGGAAGACCTTTATTTACTGAACTCATTGATGGTATTGAAGATAGTTTGGTGATGAACATTTGGGTAGATGATGATACTCGATTAACAAGAAACGATACAGACCTTCAGTTTCTCCATCTTACTATGAAACAAAGAGGAGTAAAACTATTTGTTGGTAGTTCTATGGAACCTAAAAAGTGGGATTGGACAACAGATTTAGTTGATACGATTATAACTAAGGTCAACCAACAACAAATCAGAATCCAAGTTAGAAAGAGTATCCGTTCAAAACGAAAGTTATTTTCTGATGGATGTTATATGAAAGGTGACCCACCATTCGGGTATAAACTGGAGAACAAAAGATTAGTTCCTGATGAGGATAGAAAAGAATGGGTACAAAAGATTTATAGATGGTATGATGATGGAATGACCACAACCCAAATTCAAAAGATACTATTTGAAAACTCCATTTTTCCACCTAGGTATAGTATATCTAATAACAAGTGGTTCCCATTAGAAACTATCGTAAACATTCTTTCCAATCAAAATTACATTGGTATAGATGTATATGGTGACTTAACCAACCAGTGTCCACCATTGGTTGATAGAAGAATCTTTGATTCAGTACAGAAGAAAATCTCTGATAAGAAAGGTTCTAAAATTGAAGTTAAACACGATGGTTTGTTGAAGAACATATTAAAGTGTCCCGACAGAAAGATGATGACTGTATTAGGTGTTAAGAAACACAGGAAACACCCTCTATATACTTGTGGTCATAGAGAGAGGTCGTATAAAAAGAGAAGTACCAATGATTGTCCAATCAAGAAATCTCTTCAGGTGGAACTGTTAGATGAGTATATATGGAATCTATTCATTGATGTGATGAAGGACTCCAAAACAATCAGAGAGAAGACGAAAAAGGAACTTATAGGGAATCAAAACACCTATTCCATTAGAAGTATCAACAATAGAATTAAACGACTTCAAAAGGAGTTAAATGGTTTGAATGAGAGAAGGTTGGAGTTAGATAAGAAGTTCTACATCAATGAAATCCCCAAGAAGAACTATCAAGTTCTTTCGGATTCTATAACTGAAAAGGAGACATCAATAGAATCTCAGATTAAAGTTGAGGAACTCAAAATCAAACAACTCAGAAGTGATGAACAATGGATTGATTGGTTGGATGTTCACTTTAACCGATGGGAAGAAAAACGAAACCGAACCGAACTGAAGGAAAAGAAGAAGGTACTCAGTGAGTACATCCACGAAATCATGGTGAAAGATTATGATGATTCAACAAAGGAACATCACATTGAAATTCACTTCAGAATTCCTATCATAAATGACAAAATTCACATTGATAGGAACAAAGATGGTAGTATTTCGAGGGATAAGAAGGGTCTTCGGAAATATAAAGTATTAGAGGGAGAGGGGAGTTTGAACAACCCTCTCACCCACCAGAAATTATTCGACGGTCACACTCTTCGCCAAATTTCTTGGTTGATCTACGTTGCAACCTCTCATTACAGCGATATGGTATGAAAGCAATTGCAGTGGTATAGATGCCACTAATGGCGAGAATATCTCTTCCGTTTCAGGTATTT
>Ga0209632_10002939_pt1 | contig 16123 bp, 14 predicted proteins | sample COG_10_FD_184754 | JGI IMG/M metagenome (GOLD analysis project Ga0209632, IMG submission 184754) | Pelagic Microbial community sample from North Sea - COGITO 998_met_10 (SPAdes) (version 2) | ecosystem: Environmental > Aquatic > Marine > Neritic zone/Coastal water | place: Helgoland, sampling... | reverse complement strand
CTAGAAAGATTCCTGAAAAAATTCAAGTATCTCAAGATGACCTAAGTGAATTAACAGCAAAAGCTGAGCCTGAGTTAGGTGTCAATTCAGATTCAGAAAGCGATTCAGAGGATTCCGATGTTTCGTTAGATCAGATTTCTGAAGCAGAAAACGAGACTACAGAAGCAAATCCTGAAGATTCAGACACTACAAATAACTAAAAAAATAATATAAAATTTAAACATGAATAGGAAAGTTTCAGTTGCTCCTATGATGGATTGTACAGATCGTCATGAGCGATTTTTTTTAAGATTAATTAGTAAGAATACACTTTTATACACTGAAATGGTTGTGTCTGAGGCAATCGATAGAGGAGATAAAAAAAAATTATTAGAATTTAATATTAATGAAAAACCAGTTGCTCTTCAATTAGGTGGATCATCACCAAAACTATTAGCAGAAGCCACTAAGATAGGTGAAGACTTTGGCTATGATGAAATCAATTTAAATTTAGGGTGTCCCAGTAAAAAAGTAGAAAAAAATAAATTTGGCGCCTGTTTAATGAAAGAACCAAATCTAGTGGGAGATTGTCTTACCAAAATGCAAGCAGTTACTAAATTGCCAGTGACTATTAAAACTAGAATTGGATATGATGATGTAGAAGATTATGAAAATTTATATGAATTTATTTCAATATTAAAATCAACTGGAATCAAAACTTTTATTATTCATGCAAGAAAAGCTATGTTAGGTAAATTTACTCCTAAACAAAATTTAAATATTCCGCCTTTAAAATATGATTATGTTTATAAATTAAAAGAAGATTTCCCCAATGATGAAATTATAATCAATGGGGGAATTACTTCTGTTGATAAAATTAAACCTCTTCTTAAAAAAACTGATGGCGTTATGATTGGAAGAGCGGCATATCATACACCTTACATATTAGCTGATATTGAAAGAGAAATTTTTAAAAATGAAAATATTCTAAGCAGACAAGATGTAATTGAACAATTAATTCCCTATGTCAAGGATGAGCTTAAAAAGGGTACAAGATTAAATCAAATCATGAGACATACATTGGGTTTATTTCATGGTCAAGCTGGTGCTAGCTATTGGAAAAGATATCTGAGTGAAAACATGTGTGTACGTGATGCTGATGTTAAAAAAATTGATCACATTATGGATAAAATTAAATTTAATAATGTTGATATTTCAGTAGGTCAATCTGCTTAGCTCTTTATTATCTAATGAATACATTTATTTTAGTCTATTAATGGCTTTAACAGCAATTCCAGTAGGTTTTGTTGCGGGGTTGTTTGGAATTGGGGGTGGGTTAATTACAGTACCATTTTTGTTTTATATATTTAACTCTCTTGGTATTGATCAAGAATATGTGATGCACTTGGCTGTTGGGACTTCATTTGCAATTATAATTCCAACTTCAACAGTATCTGTTTTAACACACCATAAATTTAAAGCAGTAGACTTTGGCATTGTTAAAAGTTATGGAATATTTGTGATACTAGGTGTTGTTTTTGGAACTCTTTTAGCAGCAACACTCAAAACAAAAACGTTGGTTCTTTTCTTTGTAATTGTAATATTTTTTCTAAGTATTTATTTGTTATTACTTAAGGAAAAAGAAAAAAACGTTACACTCCAAATCAAATTACATTTAAAGATTATTTTAGGATTTTTAGTTGGTTTTATATCAGCCCCCATGGGCATCGGTGGAGCTGTAATGAATGTACCTATATTAAAATTTTTTGGATATTCAATCAATAGAGCAATTGGTAGTGCTGCTGCAATTGGTTTTTTAATAGCATTATTTGGTGCTTTAGGTTTTTTAATTACTGGTAGCTATTTAAGAACAAATATTCCATTAAGCATAGGCTTTTTAAATATACCAGCATTTTTAATTTTTATACCAATTACAACTTTTATGGCAAGGATTGGAGCTAGAACAGTTCATTCAATTGATAAGAAAAAAGTTAGCAAGTATTTTGGTATTTTTTTACTTATTATCGCAGTAAAATTTTTATATGAATATTATAAGCTGTAAAAATGGCAAACAAAATAAAAAAACATTTTTTAAAAGATTCTTATTTTATAGCAAAATTAAAGTTATGTAATGTTCGATTAATTGATAATTCTAAATTTCCTTGGATTATTTTAATTCCTAATCGAAAGAATATAATGGATATCTCAGAGCTTAAATCAAAAGACCAAATGCTACTTATGAAAGAAATTGTTCATTGCAGTAAGTTGATGAAAAAAATATTTAAAACTAAAAAACTTAATGTTGAAAAAATTGGAAATATTTTTCCACAATTGCATATTCATATAATCGCTCGTTTCAAAAAGGATAGTTCATGGCCATTATCTGTTTGGGTTGTTAAAGGAAAACCTTATATAAAAAACACTTTAGAAAAAGTTATAAATATATTAAAAAAAAATTTTTGATGAAGGGTATTGGGGTGGTTTCAGTCTCCCTACGCCACCCTTATATTACTTCTATGTGATTCTCTCTAAAACCTTTAACACGTAATAATTGAAAAAGAACTTTGTTAGCTTTTTAATCCAAAAGTCAGATCTTATATGTTTATTGTGATATACTTGATTTAATTAATTATACTTATAGAAATACATTCAAGAATGATTATTAAGTTTAAATAAATCTTTAACTGCATCTTAATGACTACAGATAAAATAAATAATATTTAGAAATATCAAATATAAATAAATTCATATGTACAAAATTTATGATCAGTAAAATTAAAAATACTTTTCATATAATATTTATTTTTTTCATTATTTTATTTTTAATACAATCAAATTTTTTAACAATTTTTTTAGGAAGTGGCTCAGAATTATTTGCAGACTTTAAACAACCCCTTTTGTGGTTGAAGTGTCATTCCTTAGGATTTGATTTATTAAAAGAAAATTTGATAGATTGTGGTACGGACAAATTAAGTGAACCATTACATTATGGTTATGTTTTTTTAAGTATTCCCTATAATAAAACTTTAGATATTTTTTATAATTTATATTTTCCATACATTATAATTTTTACTTTTATTTATTTAACTGTAAAAATTATTGATCCAAAAAATATACAGGAGGTAATTTTATTATATTTAGTAATATTAAATCCCTCATCAATGTTGCTTATTCAAAGGTTAAATTTAGACAGTCTAATATTTATCATAGCAATATTAATAGTTTACAATAGAATTTATTTAATTAATTGGTTTTTAATAATTTTTCTTACATTTATTAAAATTTTTCCAATTGCACTTTTTACAAATATTTTAATAGAAAACAGGAATAGAAGTGTTAAAAAACTTTTTTTAATATTTTTTATTTTATCGTTAATAAGCTTTATCTATTTATATATTAATAAAGATTTCTATATTTTTATGATAGAAAATGTTGGTACTAACAAGTCTGGGTACCATTTTTTATTTTCATTAAATTCACTACCTAAAATCTTTAAATATATTTTTAATATTAACTATCAGTTACTTCTATTTATTATTTATTCACTTTTTATCTTCATAACTATTCAATTTTATAAAAATATAAATTTTACTAAAAGTTATTTTATAAATGAAATTTATACTTTTGAATCAAGAATTTTCATTGTTGGGGGCTACTTATCTTTATTTATTTTTTTAATTACCTCAAACTGGTTTTATAAAGAAGTTTTTATAATTTTATTAATTCCCTTTATTCTTAGAATAAAAAATGAATATAAAAATCAAATATTTAATATTTTGACTTATATATTTATATTTAGATATATTTTTTTATTCTTATATTCTTACATCAGCGTTCATGATGAAATCACTTATATTGATGGCCAGAGAATATTTTCAAATAAATTTTTATTGATTATTTTTATTAAATCTCTATTTGATTTTTTATTAATGAGTATTATTTCATCTTTCCTCTTGAGTAAAACAAAGATTTATTTTCTTAATATCACAAAAAAAATAAATACTATCAATATTAATTGAAAACTATTTTCAATCTCGACAAAGTATTAACGCATTGATATATCTTTTGATCAATCAAATTTTAAATAAATGAATTATGAGTCTTGTTGCAAAGGAAATGTTACAGAAGGGTATGGCAGCACACAGAGTCGAACCGTAAACCTATTGATTACAAATCAATTGCTAAAGTTTAAATAAACATTTGTTTACAACATTATTTACAAAATAATTTATACTTGGCAACAATTAGGCAACAGTGATAGAGTTCTTGTTGAGAGAAGACCATGACTCGATTAGAGGAATTTTTAAACCAAAATAAGAATAGACAAATTTGGACTATTTCAAAAGACCAAAGTGTAATGCAAGCACTTATTTTAATGTCAGAAAAGAATATAGGTGCAATCATTATTATAGATAATAATTATTTTCCCATAGGTATTTTTTCAGAAAGAGATTATGCAAGAAAGGTTATTTTAAAAGGCCAGAATAGCAAAGATACATTATTAGACGAAGTTATGACTAAAGAATTAATTACCGTTACTAGTGATTTTAAAATTGATAAGTGTATGGAATTAATGATTGAGCATAGAATAAGACATCTACCAATATTAGAAAATAAAAAAGTTGTTGGAATTATTTCAATCGGTGATGTTTTAAAAATTATGATTAAAGAACAAAAAGAACTTATAGATCACTTACAAAGATTTATAACTAGTTAAGATAAAAAATTTTTAGAGATCGTGGTTCTAGTTTTAGGTTTTATTTTTTTGCACCAAAATCATACTATTGCAGAAGATTATATGAGTGATGAGAAGTGTGCTGAGCTTGCTGGTACTGCTAATACTGATTATGCGGCAAGAAAAATTTTAAGGAAATGTAGATTTCAAGAAAAAGTATTAATGTCAATTATGTATAACCCTGATTTAAAATGTGCAATTAAATCTGGTAAAGCAAAAACAGAAGTTGCTGCAAGACGTATTTATAGAAAGTGTAATTATTAAACGACCACTTGATTATGGCACAATCCTGGTCCAATCCTGGCACAATTGATTATAAAAATTACTTAAACTCTAACTTTGCAAAAATAATAAGTGTTGAATTAATTGAGTGATGGTGCCCCCGCACGGAGTCGAACCGCGGACCTATTGATTACAAATCAATTGCTCTACCAGCTGAGCTACAAGGGCATTATATTTCTTGAAAGTTTTTAGTTTAATTAGTCTTATTAATCAATCTTAATTAATTCACCTCACCAAGACTATAGAAAATAATGATGTGAAAAGCTGCTTATTTGTTAGCATGTATTATAGTTATTATTTAGTCTTTTTTTTTAAGTTAGATTAGATCTAAAAAAATGTTGATTATTTAATTTCTGTTGTGCTAGCAATCTTAGTAATTTTAAAAACCTTCTTTTAATAAGATTCGGTGTGACGATAGAAACAATCGATAGATAGATTTAACTGTTTCTTTAATATGTTTTTAATATATATAATTATAACTAATTTAATCATTAATATAATATGAAAAATATATTTTTAATCTTTACAATTATATTCAGCCTTTTTTTTAATTTAAAAGCGATCTCATCTGAAAATGATAAAAAAATTATAAAAAAGAAAATTGAAGGTATTAATTTCCCAGTTCAAATTTTAAAAAACGAATTTATTTCTAAAAATTCAGTTTTTGTTTTAGAGCATAGACCAGGAGCTATAATTGAAATCCAAAATTTTAATGACGATAATATCGAGCCTAAGATTAATACTGTTTTAGATTTAGCTTCATTGGTAACAGAAGTAGATAACTGGGAACCAGGTGTTATGGGTTTTGCTTTCTCACCAAATTTCAAAGAAGATAAAATAATTTTTGTAACTTATAGTAATAAAAAAAATCAATTAGTTTTGTCTAAATTTAAATATATCATGGAAACAAAAAAAGCATTAATTTCTAGTGAGGAAAAAGTTTTAGTCATTGATAGATTTCACCCGATAGGCGAACAAGATGATCATGTAGGTGGTACAATAAAATTTAATCCTATTGATAATCACCTATATATATCTAGTGGAGACAATAGACGTCCAGATCAATCACAAAATATTAATAAGTTTTATGGTAAAATTTTAAGAATTAATCCTTTTATAAACGATAATGGTAAAAAATATTCTTCAGTTAAAGAAAATCCTTTTAAAAAACTTCAAGGCGAACCCGAAATATTATTCATAGGCCTCAGAAACCCTTGGTCGTTTAGTTTTGATTCAGAAACTGGAGATATTTATATACCTGATGTTGGAAGTGAATATATAGAAGAACTTAATATAATTAAGTACAATGAATTTAATAATTTTTTAAATTTTGGATGGAGTTGTTTTGAAGGAACATATAACATTTATGATAAACACTATGATGATGTTGCCAAATCCTCAAAACTTTGTAAATCAAATATAAATAATAAATCTATAAAATTTATTGAACCAAGTATTCAATACTTTCATGACTCAATAGTTAAAACAGATTCATTGTATGGAAACTCCATTACTGGAGGGGCTCTTTATAAAAATACCTCATCTATATGGCATAATCATTATTTCTTTGGAGATTTAACGACTAGTAATATTTGGTTTATAGATACGAGCAAGAAGGAAAATATCGCAATTAACTTATCATTTGGAGAAGACTTAGGTCTAACATCAATAGTTCAGATAGATGATAAATTATTTGGAACATCTTATATGGGGGCAATCTATGAGATTGTTTTGCCAGAAAAAAAAGATTATGAAAAATCAATTTATAATAGACCGTTAATTACGAAAAATCTTTCAGGTATGAAATTTATGAATGAAAATAACCACACAATCTTTACTCATGGTAGTGGCTTTTATAAACTTTTAAAAAAAGTTAGACATTATTTAGATCTTTTACCTTTTTAAAAAATAATTTTTTAACTGAGACCTTTTGTCAAAGATTTATTATTATTTTAGTGTATAAAAAAATTTCAATGTTTCGAATAATCGCTTTTTTAATTATTTATTTCTTTTCAAATATTTCGTTAGTTTATTCTGATGAAAATCTAATTATTTATATAACACCTTTTGGATCAGAAAATTATTCAAAAGAAAATAATTTACAAAATCAATATATAAACTTGAAAGATGAAAATATTACAAATTCTCATAATAAACAAAAGATATTTAATTTCTCAAATCAAATAGACCTTGATCTTTCAAATGGTGATTTTGGTCATCATGATTTAAATATTAATGGAGGAGATCCAAATTTTACAATAATTGCTTTGGATGGACTGCAATTGAATAATCATGCAAATTCAAGAGGGGGATCATTTAATTTAAGAGAATTATCATTTAAAAACATAGACCAGATAAATTTTATATCAGGAACCAATACTCAAACTTTGGGCTCTGGAGCAATGTCTGGTTTTTTAAATTTAAATCTTGGAAGTGCTTATTTTAAAGATGAACAAAAATTTGAAATTGACAAATCTTTTTATAGTCATTCTCTAAACTACGAATATAAGAAAAATTTTGATCAATATAGCGCTAAGAATAAAGTTTCTTACTATGAAAAAGAAAATACAGATACTGCTGAAAAATTAAGAAATGTTAATATCTTAAACAAATTATATTTTGATAATAAAGAAATACTAATAGGTGGTTTATTTTCAAACGCTTTTTTTTTCCCAGATGATAGTGGTGGAAACCTTTTTTCAGTCAACAAAGCTTTACAAGATGAAAAAACTGAAAATTTACTTTTATCATTCAAAATAAAAAAAACACTTTCTAATAAAGTAAAAAATTTTACACAATACGATCTATTATATTCAAAAGATGATATTAACAAACCTTTAGTCCCAGGTGGTGTAAGATCAGCTGATCCAAAAACAATATCAAATACTATTTACAAAAATAGTAGAATCAAGAACTACTACAATATTAATTTAAATAAAGATTTTGAAGTTGATGCAGGGTTAGAATTTACTGAAGAAAAAGCTATAGATGAAAGTGACTATATAGGATCTGGTTATACAAACTATGAAGACGATCGAAAATCATTTAGTTTATACAATTCATTGAACTATAATTTAAATAAAAATGTGCTTATTAATTTAATAGGTAGGTCTAATAAATCTGAAAGTTATAAAAATAAAAATATATATTCAACATCAATTAAATATATTAATAAAATTGGTGAATTTAACCTAAGTCAAGGTACAGGTTTTAAAGTACCCAGCTTTTATGCCTTAAATAATGGTTTAGTTGGCGATACATCTTTAATCCCTGAAACAAATCTAAGCAGAAGCCTTTCGTATAAAAAAGAAATTACAGAATCTAATATATTTAATCTTTTAATTAACAGAACAGAGTTTAAAAATCTTATAAACTATAGTAGTAGCAAGTATAAAATGGTCAATGAAGATATTGTAATTAATGATCAATATATGGCATCAATTGAAAATAAGATTAATGATAATATCTTGTTTAAAAATTCAATTAATCTTTTAGAAACAAACATAAAAAACTCATCTGATCAACTTAGAAAGAGACCAGAATACAAGTTTTTAAGTAGTTTGGCTTACAATAATAATGAAGACACTTTTTATATTACATTAAAATCAGTGGGTAAATCTTTTGATAGCTCAATACCCACAGGTAATGATTATCTAGACGGATATCAGGTATTTGATATGTTCTACAAAAGAGAAATTACAGACAAAAAATATTTAAAGATATCTATGGACAATATATTAAATGAAGATTATCAAAAAAGTATTGGCTTTAACGACAATGGTAGAAATATTAACATTTCTTATAAATTAAGTTTTTAAATAATTTTTTTAATGTATTTTATGGAAATTGTTAAAGACATTAAATTTAAGATATTATTTTTAAGTATAATTTTGGTATTGCCAAGATGGTTAATGTCTTATTATTACTTTGTTGATGAGAATATTAATTTTAGAGTTATTAATGAAATTACCGACATAGCATATTTACCATTGATACATAGTGTGTCGAATTTTATTCTTAATCCAGTTTATTCTGAAGCTATCCAGAACAATAATTTTTTTTTTTCATTTCCAGCTTTAAATTTTTTAATCATATCATTTTTATATAAAATTTTAGGTGGATTTGCTTTTATTTTTATCGAAATTATATCAGTTTTTCTGTTTATATATATCTTTTATGAAATTTTTAACTATTTTCATTTTGAAAAATTTCTATCACTTTTATTTTCAATTCTTTTACTTTTTTCACCTTTAATTTTAAATTACTTATCATCATTTAATAATGAAATGGTAAATGTATTAAATACCAATTATGCCTCATTTTATAGTTTAAGGTTTCCTAGACCAGTAGTAACCAATATTTTGTTATTTAGTTTTTTATTATTGTCTTTTAAAATTTATTATAAAGAAATTTTTGATTATAGATTATTTTTATTTTTAGGTTTGTTAAACGCTTTAACACTCCATTCATTTTATTATTTTTTTATATTTCAAAATTTTTTATTATTTTTAATATGTATAGTTAAATATAAAAACTTATTATTTAATCACCTATTAAAAAATAAAAAAAAATATTTTTTTTATATTTTACCAGTATTAATTTCGATAATCATTTTTATTATAAATGTAAATTATTCTGATCCAGAATATATTGTAAGGTTGGGTGTTATTGAAATTGATATTGATAAGAGATTGATACTCTTAAAACATTTTTTTAACTTTATTACTAATAAATTTTTTTTATTTTTATTTAGCTTGAATTTATTATTTTATTTTTTTATTAAAAAAAAAAATAATTTCTTTTTACTTTTTTTTATTTCAACAATACTATCAACATTAATATTCATACTATTTTCAAGATCTGTTGTTGATATTTATCATTTTTATAATTGGATTATTATCAGTGGTTTTTTGAGCTTATTAATTTTATTATTATTTCGAATTAATATAATAATTTCTAAACATAAAATTCAAATATCAAATCTTACAATAATCGGACTTTTATTTTTTATTATAATTTTTTCTAATTTTCAAAATTATATAAAATATCAAGAATATGATTTTAAAAAAAGAAATAATCACAGTGAAGTTACAAAATTTATTACAAATAACAAAATTAACTTTCAAGATAAAGAGATATTAACTTTAGATTCTGAAACATTTATATGGTTGGCATTAAATAAACATGTTAATTTTACTTATGTTCCTGAGTGCATATGGACTGTAAGATCTATAGATCAACTTGAGAAAGATGTAATTTCAGTTTTTCATTTTTTTAATCTGGATAGAGAAGATTTTAACTTATACTTACAAAATAAAAATGAAAATTTCAGAATGTACAATAGAAATGTATTAAAGATTTTAGGACGAAAATATACAGCAAACAAGCTCCATACTTTTAATGATAGTATTGATTTTGATGAAATTGATTTCATAAAAAATATCAAACCTACGATTAGCCATTCAGTAGCTATACCAAATTTTGAAATGGAGCGTTTGCTTAAAAAGTTTGATTTTCAAAAAAACAAAATTCTTCCAAAATTTATTATTTTTGATTTACTTGAAGATACTCTTTTCCTAAATAATGATAATTTACTCAACAATTACTGTAATATTTTTTCAAATGATAATTATAAAATTTTATCATTAAAGCGAGATGAAAATCTAAAATGTTAACTTTTCTTTTATTTGTGTATGTTAATTTTTAATTTATACTATTCTTCAATATAATTATAAAACCTAATTTAGTAATTATGAATACTTCAGAATATTTAGTAAAAGAATTAACTAAATTTAATATTAATACTGCCTTTTCTGTTTCTGGAGGAGGATCAATGTTTCTTATTAATGCTTTTGGAAAAAATAAAAACTTTAATAATTTTTATTTACATCACGAACAATCTTGTGCTATGGCAGCTGATGTATATGCACGAATAAAAAAAAAACCAGCTGTCGTTTGTGTAACTACTGGGCCAGGTGGGATTAATGCCATTAACGGTGTTTTTGGTGCCTACACAGACTCAGTTCCAATGATAATTATTTCGGGGCAAGTAAAAAGATCTACTAATGTTGTTTTACAAAACAAAACTCCTTTAAGACAACTTGGTGATCAAGAAAATGATATAATCCATATGGTCAGAAATATTACTAAAAAAACTTTACTAGTAAAAAATAAAATTGATTTAATTAAAAATTTAAACAATTTAATTAAACTCACATTTGATGGTAGACCAGGACCAGTCTGGATTGATATTCCAGTCGATATACAAGGTGAAAATATATAACAAATGAATATCGATAAAGTAAAAAAATTAATTGAAAAATCCAAAAGACCAGTTGTATTAGCGGGTACTGGAATAAATATTTCAGATACAAAAACAGAGTTGTTTAGGTTTGTTAAAAAAAATTCCTTACCAATAGTTACTGCTTGGTCTCATGATATATATCCAAATTATGATAAATTTTATTATGGCAGACAAGGATCAATTGGTAACAGAGTTGGAAACTTTGTTGTTCAATATGCTGATTTGGTTTTGGTACTAGGATCTAGACTAAATATTAGACAAACAAGTTATAATTGGAAAGAATTTGCAAAAAATGCAACCATTATTTCTGTTGATATTGACCCGCTAGAACTAAATAAAAATTTGATTAAAATTGATTATAAAATCCAAATGGATCTAAAAATTTTTTTTAAGAAAATTAATAAAATAAATATAAAAAAAGATAATAAAAATAATATTTTAAAATGGACAAAATGGATAAGTTGGTGCAATTTTATTAGAAAAGACTTTACTCCAAAATTAGAAGATTACAAAGTTTATCAAAATAAAATTAATGTATATCATTTTATTATTACACTTTTTCAATTATTAAAAAAAAATGAAATTATTGTTGCAGCTGATGGAACAGCAACAGTTGTGCCAAATCAAGTTGGTTATCTAAATAACAATATTAGATATATTGCTAACTCTGGTTCAGCATCAATGGGTTTTGAGCTTCCAGGTGCGATTGGAGCAGCAATAGCTGAGCCTAAAAAAAAAATTATTTGTTTGGCTGGAGACGGAAGTATAATGATGAATTTACAAGAGTTGCAAACTATAAAATCACTTAATCTTAATATAATTATTTTTTTAATTAATAACGATGGTTATCTTTCTATTAAACAAACACAAAAAAATTTTTTTGGTAAAGAGTACGGATCCTCATCAAAGTCAGGATTAACATTTCCAGATTTTCTTAAGATATCTAAATCTTTTAATATCAAATCTTATGACTTAAAATATAAAAATTGGAAAAAACAAATAAAAAGTATAATTGATCTTAAAAAAGGTCCATTGTTTGTAAATATAAATGTAGATACAAAACAGGAGTTTGAACCCAAATTAAAATCAAAAACTGTTAATAATAAAATAGTAACCCCTTCTTTAGAAAATATGTATCCATTTTTAAGTGACAAGATAAATAAAAAGATACTCAAGAAGTTAAATGAAGCCTAAAAAAATTGATATTAAGGCAGTTATCTTTGATTTAGACGGCACATTAATCGACAGTGATAAAGATATCGTAAGATTAATAAATTTAATTCGAGCAAAATTTCTAAAAAAAAAAAAGATTAATATAAAAAAAATTGCAAATTATTCCTCTATAGGTGGAAATAAATTGATAATTAATACATTAAGTAAAAAAAAACCTAAATTTTTTCTTAAAATATTTAGAAACCTTTATAATAATATAAAAATTAGAAAAGATTTGATTTTTCCAGGTGTAGTAAATTTTTTAAGATTTCTCAAATCTAAAAAAATAAAGATATATATCTGCACAAACAAACCAAAATTTTTAACTTCCAAGATTGTTAAAACTACAATTCTAAATAAATACATAGATAATTTTTTTTGCTCTGACGAATTTAATTACAAAAAACCAAATAAAATTTTTTTTTTAAAGATTTTGAAAAAAATTGACATAAAAAAGGAAAAAATTCTGTTTATTGGTGATAGTTTAATTGACTATCAATTTTGTAAAAATAGTTCACTTGATTTCATTTTATATAAGAATAAAAGAATAAGTTATCCAAATGATATTTATTTTAAATTATTTAAATCTAACAAAATTTTATTTTCTTACAATAATTCAAAACAATTAAAGGAATTATTTTTTAATATTAAATAAGACAATCTTTACTAGTTGTTTTAATTAAAGATTAAATATATTAACTTCTAATATTATGTTAAAAAAATTATGTAGATTATGTGGTGATAAGTTATTTCTAAAACCACTATTAACACTAAATGGTATGCCAAAAGCAGCCCAACATTTTTTAGATAAAGACCAATTTTTAGATGATGTTGCTATCGATTTAGATATTTTTCAATGTACAAATTGCGGTTTAGTTCAATTAAATATTGATCCTGTAAGTTATTTTAAGGAAGTAATAACTGCTGCCTCTATTTCTGGTGATGCTAGAAAGTCACGTCTTAAACAAATGTCTGAATTTGCTAAAAAATATTGTTTAATAAATAAAAAAGTTATTGAAATTGGCTGTGGTAAAGGCAACATGCTCGATATAATTGATGAAGCACAAATGGAAGCTTATGGTTTAGAATATTCTCCAGATTCAATTTCTATTGCAAAGAATGCAGGAAGAAGAGTTATAAAGGGATTCATAGATGACTTAGAAGAAATAGAAAATAGTCCTTTCCATGGTTTTGTTTGTTTTAATTTTCTAGAACATATGCCTAACCCAGGATCTGCAATTAATAAAATCTACAACAATTTGCATCCAGGTGGTGTAGGGTTGGTTACCGTACCAAATCTTAATTATTTATTAGACACCAAAAGTTTTTATGAATTTGTATCAGATCATTTATCATATTTTACAATTGATACTTTAAAAAATGCTTTTCTAAGTAATAGATTTGATGTTTTGGAATGTAGTCTTATTAATAATGAAAATGATATTTTAATTCTTGTTAAGAAAAATGTTGAAAAAAAGTATCAAAAAAAAAATGAAATAAAAAAAATAGATCTTAAAGATAATTACAATGAAGTTGATAAATTAATTAATGATCTAAAGTCAATTGTAAAAAAATACAAATCTAATAATAAAAAAATTGCAATTTGGGGAGCTGGCCACAGAACATTAGCTTTGCTTGCTTTAAGCAATTTAAAAGACATAGAATACATCGTAGATTCAGCTAAATTTAAACAAGGTAAATATTCCCCTGTTATTCATACTAAAATTGTTTCACCTCAAACCTTGAAAGAATCAAAAGTTGATTTATTGATAGTTATGCTACCTGGTATTTACCCCGATGAAGTGATAAGATCTGTCAAGCAAATGAATATAAACATCGAATTGGCTAAGTTAAAAGATAATAAGATTGAATTTATTTGAGTTGTAAAACATTTATAGTTTGATAAAAGTTTTAAGTCCATGGATAATAAAAAAACCCCATTAAATGAAATTAAAGGAATGGCTTCAACCAATGATATATCAGCCATAGTTCAACCAAGAATACACTCATCAAATAAAGCCAAGTTAGAAGATGCTGTACCATTAAGAACGCCGTTTTCAGTTCATATAGATGTTTGCAGTTATTGTAATTTTAAATGTAGTTTTTGTTTTCAAGCAGACACTGTTGGAAAAAAAGAGAAAGACTTTCCTCACGGAATGATGAAAATGGAATTATTCAAGAAAACTGTGGAAGATTTAAAAGAATTTCCAGACAAAATCAGAAAAATAAAAATAGGCAATCATGGCGAACCTACAATGCATCCCGATTTACCTAAGCATATTGAGTATGCTAGAAAATCAGGCGTAGCGGACATAATAGAAATTTTTACAAATGGTTCAAAACTTAATCCTAAGATGAATAGAGATTTAGTTGATGCTGGCCTACAAAGAATCAATATATCATTAGAAGGATTATCTAGCGAAAGATATTTAAAAGTAGCAAAAGCCAAAATTATTTGGGAAGATTTTGTTGAAAATATAAAAGATCTTTATGAATACAGTAGAACTAAAGGAGATTTAGTTATTTATGTAAAAGTTGTAAACAATGCTAGTGAACTTAATGGAAAAACTGTCTTTTCACTATCTGATGAAGAGAAAGATTATTTTTATAAAACATTTGGAAATATTGCTGATGAAATATATATAGAAAAAATTGTTCCACAGTGGGCAGAAACTCAAGAAGACAAACAGAATGCAGTTGATTACACTGGTATGTATGATCAAAAAACTGTAAAAAACAAAAAAGTTTGTCCTTTTATATTCATGTATTTACATATTAATCATGACGGCATAGTTAGCCCGTGTACCCTTGATTGGCCTAGAGAAGTATCAATAGGTGATGCTAATAAAAATAGTGCCTCAGAAATATGGCACGGTAAAACTTTAAAAGATTTACAAATTGCTCAACTTCAAGGTAAACGAGATGAAATTCCTTTTTGTAAGGATTGTTCAGCTCCAATGGTATGTTGCGATGAAAATTTAGATAGCCATACAGATAAATTGCTAAACAAAATCAATATTTAAAAATTAATTACAAATTCAAAATATATGAAGATTCTTATTACCGGAACAAACGGTTTTATTGGTAGAAATCTTAAAGAGTATTTTCAAGATAAATATAGTGAATTAAGCACCCCTAAAAGACATGAATTAAACCTATTAGACAGTTCAGCTGTTGAGAGCTATATAAAGAACAAAAATTTTGATGTTGTTGTTCATTGCTGTGTATCATTAACTTCAATTGAAGAAAATCTAAAGATGTATTTTAATATTGAAAAACTATCAAATTCATACGGTAAATTAATTTGTATTGGTTCAGGAGCCGAATTTGATGGAAAAAATTATATTCCAAAAATGAAAGAAGAATATTTTGATAAATATGTTCCATCTAAATCTGACATTTATGGTTATTCAAAATATGAAATTGCTAAAGATATTTTAAAAGAAAAACGAAATATATATAACTTAAGAGTTTTTGGAATTTTTGGAAAATATGAAGACTATAGAAGAAGGTTAATTTCTAATAATATTTGTAGACTTTTATGTGGAATGAATGTTTCGCTAAATAAAAATGCATTTTTTGATTATATGTATGTAAATGATTTTTCCAAG
>Ga0209632_10002934_pt1 | contig 16142 bp, 13 predicted proteins | sample COG_10_FD_184754 | JGI IMG/M metagenome (GOLD analysis project Ga0209632, IMG submission 184754) | Pelagic Microbial community sample from North Sea - COGITO 998_met_10 (SPAdes) (version 2) | ecosystem: Environmental > Aquatic > Marine > Neritic zone/Coastal water | place: Helgoland, sampling... | reverse complement strand
CGACCTATGACAGAGGAAAGAAGAGTTCGACCTATGACAGAGGAAAGAAGAGTTCGACCTATGACAGAGGAAAGAAGAGTTCGACCTATGACAGAGGAAAGAAGAGTTCGACCTATGACAGAGGAAAGAAGAGTTCGACCTATGACAGAGGAAAACATTAAAAGTGAAATATATGACGAGTATCCACTGGCATTAGATAAACCAAATGTTAATCAAGAGATTATAGATAATAAATCTAAAGATGAAATGAAGCAACGTTTACAATATCAAGTTAAATGTGGAACATTTATTAATCCAAAATATCAAAAAAGAATTAGTGGATGTGGCACGAAAGCTATTATGAAATTACACAAACCAAATAATAAAAAATTAAATGATCTTAGAAATACAAATATTAAAAATGTACCAAAGGCTATAAAAGATGTATATAACGAAGCAATTCCTAAATTTAATATTTCTAAAGATAATACATGTCAACATGTACAAAAAGGAGTAACTATGAGTTCAAGTTCTTCAAGATTTCAATTAATTGAAGATGAGTTACCTTCATCAGTAGATGATATTTTTTCTAATGATTCTAGTTTTGATCCATACTCTAATTTTCAATAGGTTAATTACATGTTAAAATCAAATAAAAATTGAATATATATATAAAAGGTTAGTTACTTTTGTATTATAATGGATAAAAAAACAACACGGTTTGGAACAAGTGATGCAATTATTATTAATGATCTTGATTTGAAAAACAAGATCATTGATTTTATATTTAGTTCTATTGACTTATCAAATTATAGATATAATATGTTAAGTAATATACAAAGATTACAATTTTTAAAAGACAACGAACATTATGTAACTCCAAATTTTATGGGTTACAATTATTTGTTACTTTTTTTAACTATAGACGGAAATAAATACTGCGTTGCAGTTGATAAACAAAGACTATCATATCATAAAGATCAAGTATTTGTTAAGAAAGTAAATATGTACAAATTATTAATTAATGCATCAAGTTCTGTTTTTAAAGGAACAATATTTGATTGTAAATTAATTAATTATTCGACGAATGTAGATAATAAGACAATCTATAAATATTTTATGTTAATAACAGATTGTTTTTATTTGGAAGGTAGTAAACTAATAGATATGGAAATGTCACAAAAAGTTAGTCATATTGATAGTGTAATTAAACATCAATTTACTAATGGTTCAAAGTGTAAAAATTTTGTTTTTAAAATAAATAAATTAAATACATATGATGAATTAAAAAACTTAACTGAAAAGGTTATTCCATCATGTAACATTAAATGTCAAGGTTTAGTTTTCTATCCAAAATATTCTGGTATAAATGTTGTATTTTTAGATAAAAGACAGGATAAAGTATCAATAAGTTCCAGTAATAATGTAAATAATACTATTGAATCAAAAAGTTACGACTTGATAATTAACATGACCAAATATTTAAAATGTCGAGAATATTCTTATGAAAGTTCTGGAAAGTCTAAACAACTATGGTTAATAAATACAGATATTCCAGATGTTTATGATGTTCACGAAGATGTTGATAAAGAAAAATTAGGCATTGCACATATACCAAATTTAAAGATATCACATATGTGTAATGAACAGATTAAGGATGTCCCTGTAAAATTTAACTGTAGATTTGATAACTCTTTTAAAAAATGGATTCCAATCAGTTGTTAATCTAAGAATAAAATAACAGTAGTTACATTATCAGTTGAACCTTCTTTAATTGCTTTTTCAGCTAATTTTTTAGCATAATTTCCAGTATATTTTTTTGATATCAACGAATTTACATAACTAATTACTTTACTATTACTTAGTACATCCCACAATCCATCACATGCAAAAATAATAAATTTATCATTTTTGTTTAGGTTATATTTAAAAATTTGAGGCAAGTGTGTAATATATGGTTTAGATTCTAAATCACCGAATGCTCTAGATAAAGATAAATCATTAATTCTCCAGTCTGACCCATCATATTTTATTTTACCTCCTAATTGTTCAATTCTCTTTTTCTCTGATACACTATTTGGTTTATGATCATGTGATAGTTGCACTGCATTATTACTTGAATTACACAAGACAGCTCTTGAATCTCCAACATTTGCTATCCATAATACTTCTTTATTAGTATTTTTATTTTTTGATATAATCCCACATAATGCAGTAGATCCTGTATAATTTACTGCCCGAGGATGTTTTTCTTCTAATTTTGTTTCTAATTCATTAAAAACCTTATTTAAATGTTTAGAAGCGGATGCTGTATTTAAATAAACTGAGGTATCATCATTTTTTGCAAAAGCTTTAGGAACATTCTTTTTTAAAAATGATGATACTGTTTTTCCCCCGTGTCCATCAAAAACTCCAACAAAATTAATTTTATTTATCTTCTTCTCTTCACCTCCTAAATTCAAAAAATATACATGTTGATCTTCATTAGATTCTCTTAATCCTTGTAAACTATAAGAATTTATTTTCATATTAAATAAGATTATATTTTAAATTAATTTAAATAATTTTAAAGTTAATAATCTAGAATACTCAGTAACGAATTGTGTACAAACCAATTTTCTCTATTATTTGCAATTGTGAAATATTGAGTAAATCGATATATTTTATCATGTTGAATTTTACTTTGTGCTTTACCAACTACCATAATATCTGCTCTTCTTCCACCAGAATCCATTACAATTGTTTCATCACATGTAAAAATTAAATTGGTATTCAATTGAACAAGTAATTCAAACAATTCTTGAGATTTATATTCTTTATTTTGGTACCTAATTCTGGTATGCTCTTTAATAACTCCTGAAGATATTAGTGTTTGTAAATTCTGCGTTGAATTTGTAAAAAAGAAATTTACAAATTGAACTCCTATCTGTTGGATATCAACGCGTTGGTTAATTTGGTCTCCTGTATGATTTGATTCCATATATATATATAAAATAAAAAAATATAGAAATTTTTTTCAATTTTTTAATTTATATTTATATATATATGGAATTCACTAAAAATCATATCGTTGAAAATAATAATAAATATATTATTTTTGGACAAATTAAAGATATATGTACTGTAATATTTTCAAAATTTGAAATAGATACAATTAAATTAGATTTGAGCACAACACAATTTGACAACGAAGATTATTGGACATTTGAAATAGATAATAAGAAAATTAATGTAATTTGTCAAAAAGAACATCTGAAAGATAATCCTAAAGATAAGTATATTACAATCACGGAAGACAGTGAAAATTATAAAAATATAATTCTACCTTACATAAATAATATTTATAAAGCTAATACTAAATGGATATTTGATATTTTAAATAAGAAAACAGAAATAGATAAAATTTTATTAAATGATACTAATTTTATGATTATAAAAGATAAGATTTGGGCGGATAATACTAAAAAAAATTTCTATGTCTTGGCAATTCCTCGACTAGATATTAAAACAATAAGAGACCTGCGATCTAAACATATTGATATACTTTTACAGATGAGAGATAGTTGTATAAAAATAGCTTCAGAACATAATATAAACGATAATGAATTATATTTCTTCTTCCATTACCATCCATCATTTTATCATTTGCATTTACATTGTTGTATTATTAATCATCCTTCTTTAACTTCAAAATATTTTAGATGTAAAATGTTAGATACTGTACTTGTTAATCTTAAGCATAAATCAAATTATTATAGAGACTGTAATATTAAATTTGAAATCCCTGAGAAACATATTATAGCAAAGTTATTATCTAAAGACAATTGTTAATTTATAATAATGAGTACAATCGGAAATTATTATAAAGTAACCACATTTGGTGAATCACACTGTATGAGTGTAGGCGTTACTATTAATACACCACCTCCTAATTTTAAATTAGATTTGGATAAAATACAACTTCAATTAAATAGAAGAAGACCTGGTCAAAGCGCAATTACTACACCAAGAAATGAAGCTGATAAGATAATTGTTTTATCTGGAATGGAGAATGGATATACGTTAGGATCTCCATTAACTATTATCGTTAATAATAAAGATACTAACCCAGAAGACTATGTTTTTTCTAAAGAAGAGTATATTCCAAGACCATCACATTCTGATTTTACCTATTTATGGAAATACGGTATTCATGCTTCTTCTGGAGGCGGTAGAAGTTCAGCACGTGAAACTATTGGACGAGTTATAGCAGGTGCAATAGCAGACCAAATTTTAGAACAATATAATGTTAATATATGTGCTTTTGTTTCACAGGTAGGTACTATTAAATTAGAAAATATTCCAGAAAATATTAATAGAGATATGGTAGATAAAACAATTACTCGATGTCCAAATGAGAGTATATCCAAATCTATGGAAGAATTGATATTAAAACTTAAATTAGAAGGAGATTCAATTGGTGGAAAGGTATCATGTATTATTAAAAATTGTCCACGTGGACTTGGCGAACCAGTTTTTGATAAAACAGAAGCATTGCTAGCTCAAGCTATGATGTCTATCCCCGCAACAAAAGGGTTTGAAATTGGCAGTGGCTTTTCATGTATTGAACAACAAGGTAGTATACATAATGATAAATGGACTAATACAAATGGTAATATTGGAACAGAAACTAACAATAATGGGGGTATAATTGGCGGAATTACAAATGGAGAAAATATTCATTTTTCAGTAGCATTTAAACCACCTGCTACTATTTTGATGAATCAAGACACGATCAATTTAAAAGGCGAAGATGTAGTATTAACAGCTAAAGGAAGACATGATCCATGTGTTGTACCTAGGGCAGTACCAATAGTAGAAGCAATGGCAAGTATTGTTATTTTAGATTTATTATTAGCTCAAATTGCTAGAAAGAATATTATGTCGGTTACTTCAACTCATTTTGATGTTTAATGATTACAAGTTCCAAAATAAAGACTGGTAACAAAATAGCTCTAAATCCTACTTGAGAATATTTAAGTAAATTAATACCAACTTTTTATTAAGCTGTTTTTAATGTATCTAACGGATGACCATACCACCACAAGTTCCTAAATAGAATTCATTCATCAATAAAGTAATATATATAATTTTTATAAAGTAATATATATAATTTTTATAAAATAATAGTCCAGTGGAGAATTGAACTCCATCATTCGCTGTATAAGAACAAAGTCGGGAACCACCCGCAAGACTTGAAGGTGCTATCTGGATATTCAATATTATCAATGTTGCCATTATCAAATATCGAATGAATGTTAATTATTAAATAGTAATAGTTAATTCGTGAGAATTGCATTGCTGCATCCAGATACTGTTAAGATTGCTATCTTCAGGTTGATTTTAATAGAATTTAAAAATGTTAATCGCTGTAAGAAGATAAAAATAGCGGTAAAAGGATTCGAACCAATGACCTCCGGGTTATGGGCCCGGCGCGCTACCTCTGCGCTATACCGCTATGTTATATAAATATAACATTGCTATCTAGAATATTCAATATTATCAATGTTGCCATTATCAAATATTGAATGAGTGTTAATTATTAAATAGTAATAGTTAATTCGTAAGAATTGCATTGCTGCATCTAGATAATGTAAAGTTTGCTATCTTCAGGTTGATTTTAATATAATTTAAAAATGTTAATCGCTGTAAGAAGATAAAATAGTCCAGTGGAGAATTGAACTCCATCATTCGCTGTATAAGAACAAAGTCGGGAACCACCCGCAAGACTTGAAGGTGCTATCTGGGATATTCAAATGATTAATGTTGCCATTAAAAATTTTGAATGAGTGTTTAATTATTAAATAGTAATAGTTAATTCATGAGAATTGCATTGCTGCATCCAGATAATGTTAAGGTTAATAAATACCAACCAAAACTTTGGTTAAAATTTATTCGTGAGAATGTAATAGCGGTAAAAGGATTCGAACCAATGACCTCCGGGTTATGGGCCCGGCGCGCTACCTCTGCGCTATACCGCTATGTTATATAAATATAACATTGCTATCTAGAATATTCAATATTATCAATGTTGCCATTATCAAATATTGAATGAGTGTTAATTATTAAATAGTAATAGTTAATTCATAAGAATTGCATTGCTGCATCTAGATAAGGTTGTTTTTAATTAAAATTTATTTGCGGTAAAAGGATTTGAACCGCCATGTTATATAAATATAACATGTGCTATCTGGGATATCCAATATTATCAATGTTGCCATTATCAAATATTGAATGAGTGTTAATTATTATATATTAATAGTTAATTCGTAAGAATTGCATTGCTGCATCCAGATGATATCTTTCCCCCCAAGGTAAGGTACTAGATATATCTCTAGTATATAACATAATAGAGCCCAAGGTTTCCCCCAGGAATATTAGCTACATAATAGAGCTAATATATAATACAATAGCTTTTAATGTGTCTAATTTTCAATTTTTTTAATTATTACTAGACTACGAAATATGTCATAATTATAATGGTAAAATCTTATGAACTTGTATTCAAACTTTACTTGTACTATAAGTGAAAACATCCACAACATGTTATTGGGATAATATCCGGACTAGAATCATATATTGGTTCAATATAACTTTTATCATCTATGGTTGTCCAAATTTCCCAGTGTGATCCCCAATCAGCATATGTATAATTACAATAACCATTATTTCCCCAGTCAGGACCCCAACTATTTCTAATAATAAATCCTTCTTCATTATATCCAACAACTGTCATAGCATGTCCGCCTTGGCTTTTGTCACCATTTATAGGTTTCCACATAGTAATAGTATGATTATATACTGGAAAAGAAATATAACAAGGACCATTGATATATAATGCTTTTTTTAAACCTTCTATTGTGTTGATTTGAGCATAAGATTTGATTTTATATTGAGTAGCCTCTTCTTTTATATTTACAGATATATCTTGTGGAGATTCAATAGTATGATACGGATAAGCGTCTTCAGAACATGAACCTAAATTAGATAAGATTCTCATAACATCTCTTCCATACATCCCTTCAGAATCTTGATTGGTTCTATTATTATAAATAAATTGAGGTGACATATACTTATTAAATTCAACATCATAATATTCTTGCCATTCTTTCATACACGCAGCTGCTTGTGCAGCACAAGAACCTTGATTTCCTTGATTTCTAATTGGTTGAAGTTTATTTCTGTGGTCAACTGTATTAGGTAGTTGATATCCGACTAGATAAATAGATTCTGCAACCCAATCACGACTATCGTATGGAGAGGGCGTAGCAACGTTATTAATGGAATATTTTTTAATATAATTTTCCATATTATAAAAGTTAATATTAATTTTTAAATTAGGTAGAACTAATATTCTATTGTGTCTTTTTTACCATTATCGTTTATATATTCTCTTGTTTTGTAAACTACATTTCCATATTTATCATATTCACTTTTATTTAAAGTGCTTCGTGAATAAAAATAACTTTTAGAAGGTTGGTTGTTCATAATTGATAAAGAACCAAGTAATTTTAATCCAAGATTATCAAAGATTGTATCATTATGATTATCATTATTTATTATTTTATATTGTGAGTCTAGTTTATCATTATTTATTATTTTATATTGAGAATCTAAATTATTATCTAGATAATCATCTAAACTTTTTCGATTATGATAATCATTTAGAAACTTGTATGATTCATATACTTTCATACTTAATTTTATTTTTTCGGATTTACTAATATCACTTTTTTTAATTATTTGTAATAATTCCCTTGTCTTATTTTTAATATCTTTATTGGTAGATATCCTTGGTATTTGTAAAACTTTATAATAATTTTTCATTAACTTAAAGTATATATTTTTTCTATTGAAACTAATAAATTTCTAATATATTATAATGGTATATCATGAATTAAGGACACAAAGTATTTTAAATAAAAACTATAATCAAAATGTTAATCAAAAACTATTAATAGAGTCTTTAAAAGTGTGTAGTATAAATTCTTGTTTTTCTACATTTCCGTATATTAATCATGGTCTAAGTTCCAAAGAGTCAATAAAAAACTTTAACTCTGGCAATTGTATTGGATTATCTTTGTATATAAAAGATTATCTTAGTAGTAATTTCCAAATTGAAAGTTTTTTAATACCCGCAACTATACCAAAGAAATATTCCCAACCAGATTATCTAGAAATTTCACATGTAGCACTTGCTATTCCAAAGAATAACAATAAAATATATATTATCGATCCCGCTTTCTACTTTATTAATCCAATAAAAGTTAGATTAAATAAGAATAAGAATCAAATTATTTATTCAAAGAATGTTTATGAGGATGAAGATAATATAAATAATAATCCAAAGAATTATTCTAGTATAGATAAGATTATGACAACTAATAAAATATCTGAATCAGAAACAATACTAAACAAATATCAGAAAATACCTGAAAAAACTATTTATTCCGAATGTTGTTTTCTAAATGATATAGAAGACAAATGGAAATACTATCTAATTGAAATATTAAATCCAGATGAAGCTATATCTAATTTTTTTATAAATATATTATATAGACCATTTATTGTTACAACAATATTAGATACAAATAATATAGTTAGTAAAGAATATTATATCAAATTCATTTCCGATGATTCTTTATATATACAGTATAAAAATGAATTCCCTAATATAATTAATCTAAAAGATAAAGATTTAGATGATTTGAAAAATGATTTGAAAGATATAATTATTAAAACATCAAAATATTTTAATAATAATTTACTTGGTGAAATTTTAAAATTTTATAATAAAGTAGATAAAAAAAATAATTCAATAAAAGATTAATTACCATGGAAAGTCGGAGTATCTACTTTTTATCATTCTTTCATTACCATCGTAAACAAAACAACATAATCCATACCTATCTAATCCATCTGTGCATTTATTTCTATCCTTTGAACATTTTTCAGTAAATAGATAGTAAGGATAAGTATCTTTACTTTCATTTAATCCAGCAATAGGAGGCATGCCACAATAATTCTTTATTTTTTGAAAGAAATCAAAAGTAAAAATAATATATGGAAATTTAACTTTTCTTTCTACTAATTTTACCATAAAATAGATTAATTTAAGAAATACTGGATTTTTAGGAGGCGTTGCTATTATTCCTTGATATACAGTATTTTTAATAATTGATAATACTGAATATGTATAACTTTTATTAAATACTTCACCAATAGGTCTTATTAGTTCTGTCTTAATATCCAAGTATACTCCACCATATTTATACAAATAACAGTATCTAAACAAATCAGCTTTATGTGCACCTTTTAATTTTTTAAAGGTGACTAAAATATTTGGATTAAAGTATTTTTTCAAAAATTCTTCACATTCTTCATCGTCATAAATTATATGTTCATAGTCTGGTGCATATTTTTTAATATTTTTATAAATTTTATCGGGTATTTTTTCTTTTTTATAGTATGTTTGTATAATAATTTTTGGTATTTTAGAACCCGTTGTATCCGACTCCGTTGAAGCTTTTGTATCCGATTCCGTTGAAACCTTTGTATCCGGCTCCGTTGAAGTAAATTTCTCAAATATATTCTTTCTTGTTAAATAAAAGATTATGAAACTAAAAGAAATGAGTAAATAAATTAAAAAGTCCATTCTTCTAAATTTAGAATAAACATAATAGGATATAACTAAATATATGAAAATTCTCAAGTATAAACTATTATTACAATTATCAAAATTTTCAATAGTCTTTCTTTTACCTCTCTTACAACAGCCCATACAACACCAAAAAGGAAATTCAGTATTAAATTTATTCTTAATATGAGTCCTACATTTTTCTGATACATGCCATCTATTATTATTTCCTTGAATTCTAACTAATGAATCTTGTCCATCTATTAAAGTATCATTAATCTCTTTACTTCCAGATATTGGAATATTATATATAGTAATTTTTTTATGATGACAATACCCTGTTAACCAATGATCATCTACCAAAATACAACTCTCTTTAATCTCTTCATAAAATTTTAACATATCTTTGACATCAAATATATCTTTTGTAAAAATATATCCTAGATATCCCCAAATTATATTTTTTCCTAAATTTCTTTCTTCAAAACAACATATTTTATTTGGTTTATGACATAATAATAATTTACTAATCCAATGAGAACGTTTAATAACATCATCATCCGTTACGATAATTATATCATTCTTAGATATTTCAGAGTTTAATAGCGACCCGATAAATTTTGTAGCAGGACCATAATCTTTATCTAAATAATTAATCCTAACTCTTTCTTTATTCTTAATAAATGAAGGTATTTTAGAACAGTTATCAAATCTATTATATTTTCTTGGAATATTAAGATAGATCAAATCTGGTTTAACTGTTTGATTTAAAAGTGAATCCAATACAGGTTCTAATAAATTTATTCTAGAAGGTATGGTTGTTAGTGAAACAATTAATTTATTTTTATCCATTATAATTATTAAGAATTTATTTATTGACTTTAAATTAATTTATACTCAAATATCATGTAATAAAATACTTAAAGTAATTTTTCTCAGCGAAATAATCGTATTATTAAATTAATTGGTCATTTAAATACTAGTTGTCTGCAACCATATTTGTTAATTATCATATTTTAATATTAAAAAGTTTAATATTAGAATATATTTATATTTAAATGAAACCACCCGATGTGGGACTCGAACCCACGACCACCAGATTAAAAGTCTGGCGCTCTACCAACTGAGCTAACCGGGCAAACCAAATAGTTTTAAGTCTTTTTGCTAGACTACGATCCCTACAGGGGTCGAACCTGTGGCCTTACGATTAACAGTCGTACGCTCTAACCAACTGAGCTAAGGGACCAAATATTCGCAATGCGAATAATGCTATCTTCTGTAAACGTATTTTGAAACTAAAATGGTGTTTAAACATTGCTGCAAGAAGATAATAATATGTACAAATCTAATAATATATACAAATCTAATAATATATACAAATTTAATAATATAGACAAATCTAATAATATATGTACAAGATGCAAGGGATGGGATTCGAACCCACGAAGCTGACGCATTGGTGCTTAAGACCAACCCCTTTGACCACTCGGGAACCCTTGCAAATATGGATTACTCCATATATTTCCTCAACTATCTTTCAATAATTGGGAACTATTTTATTATTTTGCCCCATGGCGGGCTCGAACCGCCGACCTTTGCGTTATAAGCACAACGCTCTAACCAACTGAGCTAAAAGGGCAGGATATTCGCTTTGCGAATGATACTATATTCGCAAAGCGAATGATGCTATCTTCTGTAAAATTATTTTGAAATTAAAATAGTGTTTAAACATTGCTGTAAGAAGATACTAATTATAATGCAAGGGATGGGATTCGAACCCACGAAGCTGACGCATTGGTGCTTAAGACCAACCCCTTTGACCACTCGGGAACCCTTGCAGATATGGATTACTCCATATATTTCCTCAACTATCTTTCGATAATTGGGAGCTATATAGTTAATTTAATAATTAGTAAAGTATTATTGAAGATTGCTTTACAATATGTTTTATTATCAATTTTTATATTATCAATTTTTATAAGACTAATATTATATAATAGCTACTATTACATAGCTAATAGTATATATATTAAATGCTTAAACCGAAATTTCGAGAGTTTATTTTAAATATGAATATTTAATAATAGTATTTTGCTTTAGCTTTGGTTTCTTCTACTTTCTTAACTTCTTCTACTTTCTTAACTTCTTCTACTTTTACCTTGGATTTAGAATCATCGGTTGGTGACTCGGTTTCACTTGTAGGTGTAGGTGCTTGACCGGCTGTCTTTACCATAGCATGAATTTTATTAACTTTAGCAGAGTCTATAGTAACATCTGGTTTAACTATATGTGCGATAATGTTATCCATATTTACTTCTTCTCCACTGGCAAGTTTCAAATCTAAATCAGTATTTAATTTATTCTTATAGTTCAAGATAGCTTGCTTTTGTAACTCCTTAACCTCTTCGACAGTTGCTTGTTCTATATTAACTGGTTTTTTACCTAAATCTCCAGCATTAGTTCCATATGTTTTGGCTAATTCATTTAGTTTAGCTTGAGCTGCAATCATAGCGTCAAAAGCTTTTTTATTTCCTTTAAGTTGAGCGTCATCTACTTTATTAAGTTTTGACATTATCTCTTTGAGGTATTTAACAGCATCTGATTTTTCTTTATTACAATCTTCTACTACTGCTTCTTTTTTACTATCAACCTCTTTTGCCTTGGATGTTTGAACAAGTTTTTCACATACGTTGTCAACTGCCATTTGTATATTCATCATACCAATTTGAGCAGCCATATTTTCAACAGTAGTATCTTTAATATTGGCTTCAACCCATTTTTTAGATTTTACATTTGCCTTTGTAGTAGCATGAAGTTCAGTTAATTTTCTAAGTATAACACCTTGTGTTCCACCTTTTTGAACTACCTCTGGGACTTTAATCTTATCACCCCCTTTTCCGACTGCCCATTCACTTAATGATAGATTATTTAATTTGCTATCCATTAACTCTTTTAAATGAACAACAGCATCTGGATTTTCATTATTTGGTTTAACCTCAGTATTTTCTTTAATTAATCCAGGAAGTGTAACGGTTGTCATTTCTACATATTCTTTCATAATCTCCTTCTTTTGAGCAGATTCTAGACCTTTTTTATTTGCAATAAACGGGTTAATACTGGCAGTAGCTTTTGTAATTTCAGCTTTTAATAATGTTTTCATTTGATTATTATGTTTTTTAGTTGGATCAGAACTCCACCATGCACCACCCTCCTGGTCAGATTCAAAGTTTTTAAGTTCCATATATTTTTTTTTATATTTTAAATATTTTTCACGGTAAATAGGACTATTATTATCCATATATATTATCGTATATAAAAATTTTTAATATTTTTTAAAATAAATATATATATTTATTTTAAAATTAAATTAAAGCTCTCGATGGGACTCGAACCCACAACCTTAAGATTAGAAGTCTTACGCGCTATCCATTGCGCCACGAGAGCTGTTTTTTTCCTCTATGGGAACTTTATATAAATAAAACCTACTCTAAGGAATTGAACCTTATTAAATTAACCATTTTAATAGTAGATACACTTTTGGATTTTCCTCGTAAATCGGGAACAATATTAATGTTTTTAAGATTTTAAAAATAAAATTATATAATATATATAATTATTATTTGCCCTAGAAACTAATGTCTTAAAATATAAGATATTTTTTTTTTAAACCATTTTTAATTTAAATCATTTTGATTATCTACCGAAATCATCTTCATATCTTACAATATCATCTTCTCCTAAATAATCTCCAATTTGTGTTTCTATAATTTCTACATTTTCTTCGCCAATATTTTCTAATCTATGTAAAACACCTTTTGGTATATAAAGAGTTTGATTAACTGTTATATTAAAATGATCTTCGCCAACTTGAACCTTTGCATTTCCTTTTACAATTATCCAATGTTCAGACCTTTCTTTATGAGATTGTAATGATAGTCTACAATTTGGATAAACACATATTTTTTTTACTCGATGACCGGAATTATCAGTTCCTTCCAAGTTTAGATACCAACCCCAAGGTTTATGACATATTGGATTAACAATATGTTCACTTCTATTTTGAGATTTAAGTATTTTAACTATTTCGTGAACATCACATGTAGAATTTCGGTTAGCAACTAATAGAGAATCATGAGTATCCACAATTATCATATCTGATATACCCAATGCAGTAACTAACTTATTTTCTGCATAAATATAACTATTCTTGGTATTAAATGTAATAATATTTTCATTATCTTTTGATTGTAATAAATTATAATTTTTATCTTTTTGGTGATAATCAAATAAGGATTTAAAATCATCAATATCAGTCCAGTAATTATTATATTTAATTACAAAACCATCTTTATAATTCTCTAATACACTATAATCAATTGATAAAGAATCTACATTTGAAAATAGATTTTTATTTAATGAAATAATATTATCATTATGTTCTGAATTATTTATAACTAGTTTAACTTGATCTAAAATATGACTACAGTTCTTTTTAATCTCCGAATACATAATTTTATTTTTAAAAAACAATACACCCGAATTCCATAAATAATTTTTTGTTTCGCTATTTATATATTTTATTGCATCTTCATTATTTGGTTTTTCATTAAATTTAACTAATCTATTATTATCAATTTCAATATAACCGAATCTTGTTGCTGGATAATAAGGAGTAATACCAATTAGAGAAATACAATCTTTATTAGAATTAAATATTTTTTCTATACATTTAGAAAATTCATGATTATCCCAAATTTGATCACTTGGGATTATTAACATACTATCATTTTCATCTGATAATTCTAAAGAAATAGCTATTGCTGCCGTTGTACTTTTATTAATTGGTTCTGCAATAATATTATGTTCTATATCTGGAATTAATTCTTTCAATTCATCCTTTACCGCAAATTTATTACTATCATTACAAATTACTGTTACTTTAACTTCATTATTTTTAAATTTCATGTAATTTATAAAATCTAAAATTCTTGCAATGGTACTCTGAAATAAACTAGTGTTATCATTTAATAATTTCAAAAATTGTTTAGGCAATTTTTGACGCGAAAGAGGCCACAATTTTTCACCAGATCCGCCTGCTAAAACTACTATTTGAATCATTTAAAGAAGTTTATAAATAAAAAATCTATAAACTTATTTTTATAAACCAAGTTTTATAGAAAACTATTCACTTTTTGAGTTTGTATGCGACCAACTAAATAGTTTGTTAATTTGCATCTACTTGTATATTTTTTATTAATCTGTTATAATTATTAGTCTATTTTCTAAAGAAGGATGCGTACATTACACTAATATATATTTTATATAAAGATATAAATAGTCATATATTAATGAACTATTTATATGACATCAGTAATTGGTTAGACACCAATACCTTTCAACTAAAAGAATTTTCAAATTTGAAAGAATTAGAAACCTTAAAAAATAAGAAAGGTCATACCGTATCTGTAGTTATACCAACTTTAGAAGAAGAAACAACTATCGAATACGTACTTAGATATTTAATTGACAAGTTAATATTAGAAAATAAAATTATTGATGAACTAGTTGTAATGGACGGTGGTTCAAAAGATGATACTGTTGCAAAGATTATAGCTCTCCAAAAAGAATTTCCTAATTATATTAAAATACATAACCAGGATGATGTGTTACCAGGGGTGTGTCAATATAAAGGAAAAGGAGAAGCTCTTTGGAAATCATTATATGTAACTAACGGAGATATAGTAATTTATTCTGACAGTGATATTAAAAATTTCGATGAAAGATTTATTGTTGGTATTTTAGGACCATTATTAGTAAGAGATAATATTAAATTTGTTAAAGGATATTATGAACGCCCTCTTATTCTATCTGAAAATATTAAATCAAATGAAGGTGGTCGAGTTACTGAATTAACTGCTAGACCATTACTTAATATCTTATATCCTCAATTAAGTGGATTTATTCAACCATTAGGAGGTGAATATGGTGGGTTTCGACAAGTATTGGAAAATATCGAGTATACTTCTGGTTATGGTGTAGAAGTACAAACTCTAATTGAAACACTAGAAACGTATGGATTAGAATCAATGGCTCAGACAAATCTTATTGAAAGAATGCATCGACATCAACCAATTAATGCCTTATCAAAAATGAGTTCAGCTATTATGCAAACAATTCTTAGAAGAAAATTAGATATTAATACACTTAATCCAGGACTATTAATCAAAAATATTAATAAAGAAAATTCAAAATTTGTTAAATCAAGAAGTGATACCCAAACACATTGTAATTGTTCTGGTGAAAATTTTTCTGACGATAACTTTAAATTTGCATTAATAAACGAACAAATTTTACCTAGAATGAATACAGTAAAATGTAATATATCTACTCAATTTGCAGTATAATATACAAATATTGTTAATTTATAATCTAACAATATTTATATGTTTTGTAAATATCAGAATATCTTTGGGAAACCAAATACTGG
>Ga0209632_10002924_pt1 | contig 16176 bp, 15 predicted proteins | sample COG_10_FD_184754 | JGI IMG/M metagenome (GOLD analysis project Ga0209632, IMG submission 184754) | Pelagic Microbial community sample from North Sea - COGITO 998_met_10 (SPAdes) (version 2) | ecosystem: Environmental > Aquatic > Marine > Neritic zone/Coastal water | place: Helgoland, sampling... | reverse complement strand
CTTAATTTTTTTTTTTTTGATGATTACTGGTACCATGCAGCAAAAGCTAAATAATTTACCTGTTTTTCTTATTTCCATATCTATAATTTTATTTTTAGAAATTTTCTTCTTTTCAAAACTAAGGTCTAAATATTGACCGCCTGCTATACCTAGATGCCCTGAACACTCAGACAGTTTTCTAACTAAATTTACTTTTACTTTTTCATCAATCTTTAAATTTGAGCTAGTTAAAATTTCAAAAGCCATTGTTAAAAGTGAATTTCCAGCAAGCACAGCTGTGGATTCTCCAAATTTGAGGTGAGTTGATGGTTTTCCTCTTCTTAAATCATCATTGTCCATGCAAGGTAGGTCATCATGAATCAGAGAATATGCGTGGATGCATTCAACAGCAGCTCCAACAGCAATTAATATTTTATATTCAATTTTAAATATATATCCTATATCTAGCAAGATTTTTGACCTAATTTTTTTTCCTCCTGGAAATAAACCATATTTCATTGCTGAAATTAATTCTGTTTTTTTTTGTTTTTCTATAAAATTTTTTAGAAATAAATTAGTATCAACTGCAATCTTAATAAGTTTATTTTTCATTTTTCTTAGTTACTATATTGTTAATTTTTTTTTTCGTTTCTTCTTTAATTTCTTTGACATTTTTTTGAAATTTTTTTTCAATGATATTGTTTAATTTTAATAATTCTTGATAAGTTTCTATAGAATTTTGAAGATTCTTTTCTCCCTCTAATGACTCAATAATATTATTTGCTTCTTTTGTTAATTCCTCAAGTGATTGTATGTTATTATCAGGTGGTAAATTTTTATCTTTCATATAATAATAATTATTAATACATGAAATCTAATCAATCAAATATCAAAAAAGCAAAAAAATACCTTGATAAAAATTACTGTATAGCAGTCCCAACTGAAACTGTTTATGGTCTAGCTGCTAATGCATACTCAAATTCTGCAGTAAAAAAGGTATTTGATCTAAAAAAAAGACCAAAAAACAACCCTCTGATAGTCCATTATCTTGGAATTAGCTCTCTTAAAAAAGATTGTTTATTAAATGATAATTTTATTAAACTTTATAAAAAATTTTCCCCAGGACCAATAACTTACATTTTACGATTAAAGAAAGATTCCAAAATTTCTAAATATGTTACTAATAATGAAAAAAACTTAGCAGTGAGATTTCCAAAACATAAAATATTCAAAGAATTACTAAAACAATTAGATTATCCGTTAGCAGCACCTAGTGCCAACATCTCTACAAAAGTAAGTGCTGTCCAATCAACTGATGTTAAAGAAGAATTTGGCAATAAGATTAAATATATTTTAGATGGAGGCAGATGTAATATTGGCATAGAATCTACCATAGTTAACCTTACAGGTAGACCTACTATATTAAGATTAGGTGGTTTAGATATTTCAAAAATTCAAAAGACTTTAAAATGCAAAATGAGTATTGTCATAAATTCTAAAAATAAAACTACACCAGGTCAATCTCGACTACATTATTCTCCTGGTATTCCTTTAAAAATGAATATGCCTAAGCCAAAAAGTGATGAGGCATTTATCCTAATTAAAAAAAGAAAAAATAAATCAAGTAACTATTTTTATTTAAGTAAAAATAATAATTTAAATGAAGCGGCAAAAAATTTATATTCTTGTTTAAGAAAAATAAAAAATAAAGGTTATAAGTCAATCGGAGTAGAAAAAATTTCCAACAAAGGATTGGGTAAAGCTATAAATGATAGGTTGCTTAGGGCTTCTAGGTTTTAAATGTACAGTTTGATTATGGTGCGCCACATAGGAGTCGAACCTATAACCCCCAGATTCGAAATCTGGTGCTCTATCCAGTTGAGCTAGCAGCGCATATAGTATTAATATTACATTTTATGAAAAAAAACATTAATTTAATAGTTGAGGCTAATGAAAGTAATCTCAGGATTGATGTGTTCATCAATAAAAGAGAGAGTTTAATTAGCAGAACCAGAATTAAAAACTTAATTCTTAAAGGAAAACTAAAAATTAATAATCAAATAATCAATAATCCTGCAAAAAAAGTTTCTACAAATGATGAAATAAATATTCAGATTCCTGAGCCTAAAGAAACATCATTAAAACCATATGACTTCAAGCTAGAAATTATTTATGAAGATGATGATTTGCTTGTTATTAATAAACCGGCAGGAATAATTATGCATCCTGGAGCTGGTAATTATAACGAAACCATTGTCAATGCTTTGATGCATTATAATAAAGATTCACTATCCACTATAGGAGATGAGCTAAGACCAGGTATTGTTCATAGAATAGATAAAGATACTTCTGGACTAATAGTAATAGCAAAAAATAATGAAACTCATGAGAACTTATCTCACCAATTCAGTGAACATATAATTACAAGGGTTTATCAACTTTTAGTTTGGGGAAAACTAAGACCTTCATCTGGAATAATTGATACTTTTATAGCTAGAAGCTCTAAAAATAGGCAAATGATGGAGGTTAACAATTCTAAAGGTAAAAGAGCTGTAACTAATTATAAAACTATAGAGATTTTTGAAAATGATAAGACTCCAACACTAAGCTTAGTTGAATGTAAATTGGAAACTGGAAGAACACATCAGATAAGAGTACACATGACTCATATGGGTAACAGCATTATGGGTGATGGAAAATATAAAAAGAAATATAAGAGACTTAAAAATATAGATACGAGTTTAGAAAATCTAATTTATAAACTAGATAGACAATTTCTACATGCCCAAACATTAGGCTTCATTCATCCCAAAACTAATGAAGAGATGATTTTTACCTCAATTTTGCCACAAGAACTTGAGAATATTTTAATATTGCTTAGAAATATCAGTAAATAAGCTCTTGAAATATTAATATATTTAATTAAATACATACAACTTATGAGTACTGTAATAAATAGCAATCTTCCCGCAATTTCGAATGAAGGTGGACTGTCTGCTTATCTTGAGCAAATTAAAAAGTTTCCAATGTTGGCAGCTGAAGAAGAATATATGCTAGCAAAAAACTGGAAAACAACAGGAAATGTAAAAGCTGCTGAAAAACTTGTAACTAGCCACCTAAGACTTGTTGCCAAAATTGCTATGGGCTATAGAGGGTATGGTCTTCCAGTTAATGAAATGATTTCCGAAGGAAACGTTGGCTTAATGCAAGCAGTTAAAAAATTTGAACCAGAAAAAGGATTTAGATTAGCAACTTATGCAATGTGGTGGATTCGAGCCTCTATTCAAGAATATATTTTAAGATCTTGGAGTTTAGTTAAAATAGGAACAACAACTGCACAAAAAAAATTATTTTTTAATTTAAAAAAAATTAAAAATCAAATTGCTCCTCAGTCTGAAGGTGATTTGAGACCTGAGCATGTGAATGAAATAGCAAACAAATTAGATGTAAGAAAAGACGAAGTTGTTTCAATGAATAGAAGACTTTCTGGTAAAGAGTTTTCTTTAAATGCTCAAGTAGGTGAGGATGGTGATGAATGGCAAGACTGGTTGGTTGATAAAGAAATGGATCACGATCTTAAATTTGCACATCGGGAAGAAATGGGACAAAGACAAAGCCTATTAAAAGATTCTATAAAAATTCTCAATGAAAGAGAGAAAGAAATCTTATACTCTAGGAGATTAAATGATGAGCCCACAACACTAGAAGATTTAAGCAAAAAATATAAAATCAGCAGAGAAAGAGTTAGGCAAATAGAAAATAAAGCTTTTGAAAAACTTCAAAAACACATGCTTTTATCAGCTAAATCTAAAAACTTACTACCAGTAAACTAAGCTTCAAAAGGATTTTCCAAAAGAATTGTATCATCGCGCTCTGGGCTAGTTGAAATACTAGAAACCTTTGTGCCTATAAAATCTTCCAAAGCATAAATATAGTTTTTGGCGTTTTGTGGTAAAGCTTCAATATTTTTAATCCCCTGAGTAGAACTTTTCCATCCAGGAAAAATTTTATAAACTGGTTTTATCTTTAGTTGATCTTCAACTGCAGCAGGAAGATAATCCATTTTTTTTCCATCCAAATCATATTCAACACACATTTTAATTTCATCAAGTTCGTCTAAAACATCTAGTTTGGTTAATGCAATTCCATCTATTCCTGATATTTTTATCGTCTGTCTTACCAAAACCCCATCGAACCAACCACATCTTCGTTTTCTACTTGTTACTGTTCCAAATTCTTTTCCTCTTGAGCCAAGTAACTCTCCTGTATCATCAGTTAGTTCGGTAGGAAAAGGACCCTCTCCAACTCTAGTTGTGTAGGCTTTAGTTATTCCAAGCACATAGTGAATAGAATTTGGTCCACACCCAGTTCCTGTAGCAGCACTTGAAGCAACTGTGTTAGACGAAGTTACAAAAGGATATGTCCCATGATCTACATCTAACAAAATTCCTTGTGCACCCTCAAATAATATTCTTTTCTTTTGTTTTTTGAATTCATCAATTCGAAGCCATACAGGTTGAGAGAATTTTAATATTTCTGGAGCAATTTTTAATAATTCTTTCTTTAGTTTATCTTTTTCAAAGATTTTTTTACCTAGACCTTTTCTAATTGCATTATGGTGAAGAAGGACAGTTTCTAATCTATGATCTAGATTTGTTTCAGATCTTAAATCCATAACACGGATAGATCGTCTTCCGACTTTATCCTCATAAGCAGGTCCAATCCCACGTCTTGTAGTACCAATCTTTCCTTTACCAGCTGCATCTTCTCTAATCTCATCCATTTCTCTATGAAAGGGTAAAATAAGGTTTGCAGACTCTGATACTATGAAATTGTCTATATTTACCTCAACTCCTTTAGACCTAATTTCTTCAATTTCTTCTAGTAGCGCCCAAGGGTCTACAACCACTCCATTTCCAATGATTGAAATTTTATTTTTTCTAACAATTCCTGAAGGGAGTAATCTTAATTTATATGTAACTCCATCAATAACCAATGTGTGTCCAGCATTATGTCCTCCCTGAAAACGGATAACAACATCTGCTTGATCTGATAACCAATCAACTATTTTTCCCTTTCCCTCGTCTCCCCATTGTGAACCAACAACAACTACATTTTTCATTATCTAAATTTTCTATTTAATATTATTGAACTCAAATGATTTATAGGACCATGGCCTTTACCATAATTAAGGTCATATCTTATGGAATTATTTACATACTTAGTTGCTAACTCACAAGATTTCTTTAGGTTTTTTCCACATGCAAAGAATGTAGAAATGGCAGATGCCAGCGTACAGCCAGTGCCATGTGTATTACTGGTTGTAATTCTTTTATTTTTTATAAGCATAATTTCTTCTTTATTAACAAAGATGTCTTGGACTATTTTAGAATCTAGGTGGCCCCCTTTAATAAAAACATTTTTTGCACCCAGACGAATTAATATACTTGCAGCATAAATCATATCTTCCTTAGTTTTTATTTTGACTCCAGCTAATATTTCTGCCTCAGGAATATTTGGAGTTATCAAACTAACTTTATCTATTAATTCATTCTTTAATAATTTGACTGCTTTATCGTCTATTAACCTTGTTCCACTTTTAGCAATCATAACTGGGTCTAAGATTATTTTTCTGACTTTAATAATGTCTAATGAACGAATTACAGATTTTATCACTTTAGTAGAATGTAGCATTCCAATTTTTATAGCGTCAGGTCTAATATCTTTTGATGTAAATTCTATTTGATTAGAAATTTCTTTTGGGTTGATGGGTATTATTGATTTAACGCCTGTTGTATTTTGAATGGTCACTGCAGTTATTGCGGTCATTGCATATGACCCTAGAGCAGTCACAGTTTTAATATCTGCTTGAATACCTGCACCACCAGAAGAGTCCGATCCAGCAATAATTAATATTTTAGATTTTGGTTTCAATTTATTTAATTTTTTTTGATATAATTTTTAAACATTTTTGAAGTAGTTTAATGTTTTCGCTTTCACCCATTACTCTAATTTTTGATTCTGTTCCTGAAATTCTAACCAATATTCTTCCATATCCCTTCATTAATTTTTTTGCATGTTTTATAGATTTTTTTACATCAATATTATTGATTATGCTTTTGTCTTTTACTTCAATATTTTTTAATATCTGGGGAGTTTTTTTGAACGTATTAAAAAAATTACTTGCCTTCTTTCCTTTTCTTAAAGAAAACAAAACTTCTAACGCAACTAACAAGCCGTCTCCAGTAGTTGCAAATTTACCCAATATAATATGTCCAGATTGTTCACCACCTAAATTAAAATTACTTTTTTGCATTTTTTCTTTTACATAACGATCACCTACATTCGCTCTTATAAATTTTATTTTTTGTGACTTAAAAAATTTTTCTAACCCATAGTTGGACATCAAAGTTCCAATAACACCACCTCTTAACATTTTTTTTCTTTTCCATCTAATTGCAAGTGCTGCAATTATTTGATCACCGTCAATTATTTCCCCTTTTTCATCACACATGATAATTCTGTCAGCATCACCATCAAGAGAAATTCCTACATGTGCTTTATATTTTTTTACTGCTAATTTAATTTTATTTGGGAAGGTGGAGCCACAGTTTTGATTAATGTTTAAACCATTAGGTTTTGTTCCAATAGCGATTACCTTAGCACCTAAAGAATTAAGTAATTCAGGTCCTGCTTTGTATCCAGCACCGTTTGCACAATCAATAACTATTCTTAAACCTCTAAGATTAAAGTCTTTAGGAAAATTTTTTTTTAATATTTTAATATAATCTTTGTTTCCAGTTTCTAACCTTTCTACGCGTCCTAATTCTTTTGGCTTTGATAAGTTATTTTCTATTCTTTTATCAATTAAATTTTCTATTTTTTTTTCTATTTTATCAGACAGTTTTAATCCATCAGGACCAAATAACTTTAAACCATTGTCATTATATGGATTATGAGATGCAGTAATCATAATTCCCATGTTTGCTTTCATAGATTTTGTTAACATTGCTAGACCATTTGTTGGTAAAGGGCCCATTGTGTAAACGTGCATTCCAGCTGATGTCAATCCTGAAACTAGAGCTGGTTCTAAGGTGTAACCAGAAAGCCTGGTATCCTTTGCAATTATTGCTATTTGTTTGTTTTTTTTTTGAGTTTTAAAATGTGTTCCTGAGGCTAGACCAAATTTAAAAAACATGTCTCCATTAATGTTTTTACTATTTACAAGACCTCTAATTCCATCTGTTCCAAAATATTTTTTTCCCATTACTTTTTTATTAATTCTTTAAATACTCTTATACTTTGTTTTAATTCATTCACATCATGAATTCTTAAAATCTGAACACCTTGCATCATTGAAAATAAAGATGAAGCAATTGTTCCTCCTAGTCTCTCCTTAGTGTCATTCTTTCCGGACAAATCTTTTATAAATTTTTTTCTAGAGACTCCAAGTAGTATAGGAAAACCAAGAGTATGAAAAATAGAAATGCTTCTAATTAAATTCATATTATGTTTCAAATTTTTTCCAAAACCAATTCCTGGATCTATTATAATATTGTTATGTTTTATGCCTTTAAACCTTATGAGTTTTATCTTTTCTTCAAAAAAATCGTATATGTCTAATAATTCATTTTTATATTTTGGATTTTTTTGCATGTTTTCTGGTATTCCTTGTGAGTGCTGAATTACAAATGGAATTTTGCTTTTTTTTAACACATCGACTGTTTTAGAGTCATAGCTTAAACCCGAAACATCATTAATTATTTTAATTCCCACTTTAATTCCTTTAATCATAATGTTTGCTTTTCTTGTATCAAGTGATAATGGAATTTTTTGACCAACTTCTCTTATAATTTTTTCAATTCTGCTCCATTCTTCTTTTTCACTTATAGACTTTGACCCTGGTCTTGTAGATTCCCCACCCACGTCTACTATATCTGCACCAAATTCAAATAAATCAATTGCATGTTTTAACCCAACTCTTTTTTTGTTAAATTTACCACCATCAGAAAAGCTATCTGGTGTTAGATTTAATATTCCCATTATATTTGGAATTTTTTTAAAATTTAAATTTGAAAAGTTGTTATTTTTTTTGATAATAACATTAATATCTTTATTAATTTTTTCTCTTAGTAATTTAGGTAATTTTTTTACGTCATTAAGATTTATTATTTTTTTTGAGTCTCGTGTTATAATTTCTACCTGACTAAAAGAAAATTCTTTATTTCCATTTAGAGGAAGGTTTTTTTTTTTACCAATTAACTCTATTGATGATCTACCGTAAGCAAAATTACACGCTCTTGTGTAATATTTTTTCATTTATTTTTAATGAACTATTTTTGGCTTAAGACCCATTGAGCTTAAAGCTGAACCCTTATCTTCATCATCAACTTTTAAATCTTCTTTATTGCTTGGATATATATTTTTATTTATTAAATTCTCTATTTCATCACCTGAAAGAGTTTCATAAATTAAAAGAGCCTTTGCTAATTTATGCAAGTCATCGATCTTTTCAGTTAAAACTTTTCTTGCTCTTTCATATCCTTTGTCTACAATTTTTCTAATTTCTGAATCTACTTTTTTTGAGGTTTCTTCAGACATATTTTGAGTTCTAGCTACTGATCTCCCTAAAAATACTTCTTCTTCATTTGCACCGTATGCAACTGGTCCTAATTCTTTACTAAGACCTGCTCTCATTACCATGGCTCTTGCCCTTTGAGTTGCTTGCTCTATATCACTTGATGCTCCAGTTGTAACTTTATCTTCACCAAAAATAATTTCTTCTGCCACTCTTCCACCCATAGCTATAGCTAATTGAGCGTGAAGCTGTTCTCTTGTTTGAGATAATTCATCTCTTTCTGGCAATTGCATAACCATTCCTAAGGCTCGTCCTCTTGGAATAATTGTTGCTTTATGAATTGGATGCGCAGCATCTTCATTTATAGTCACTATTGCATGCCCTGCCTCATGATAAGCTGTTAAAGTTTTTTCTTCTTCAGTCATAACCATAGATCTTCTTTCTGCACCCATCATTACTTTATCTCTAGCTTCTTCAAATTCAACTAGAGTAACAATTCTTTTATTTTTTCTTGCAGCAAGTAGTGCTGCCTCATTAACTATATTTGCTAAATCTGCTCCTGAAAAACCAGGGGTTCCTCTTGCTACAGTTCTTAAATTTACATCCGGAGCCATTTTTATTTTTTTAACATGAACCTTTAATATTTTTTCTCTTCCAATAATATCTGGAAGCCCAACGACTACTTGTCTATCAAATCTGCCAGGTCTCAATAAAGCTGGATCTAATACATCAGGTCTATTTGTAGCTGCAATAATTATTACCCCTTCGTTAGTTTCAAAACCATCCATCTCAACTAACAATTGGTTTAAGGTTTGTTCTCTTTCATCGTTTCCACCCCCTAAGCCAGCACCTCTGCTTCTTCCAACTGCATCTATTTCATCAATAAAAATTATACAAGGCGAATTCTTTTTACCTTGTTCAAACATATCTCTAACTCTTGAAGCTCCAACACCAACAAACATTTCAACAAAATCTGATCCTGATATAGTGAAGAACGGAACACCTGCTTCTCCTGCTATAGCTCTTGCAAGTAAAGTTTTGCCTGTTCCTGGTTGACCTACTAATAAACATCCTCTTGGTATTTTTCCACCAAGTCTACTAAATTTTTTTGGATCTTTTAAAAATTGAACAACTTCCTCAACTTCTTCTTTGGCTTCCTCTACTCCAGCAACATCATCAAATGTTACCTTTCCTTTTAATTCATTCATCAACTTTGCTTTAGATTTACCAAAGCCCATTGCACCACCTTTTCCACCTTGCATTTGTCTCATGAAAAATATCCAAACAGCAATTAATAATAACATCGGAAACCATGACAATAAAACTCCAAATAATGACGGCATTTTGTCTTCAAGTGGAGCAGCTGAAATACTCACACCTTTGCTAGATAATTTTTCAATTAAATTTGGATAGTTTGGTGAATACGTTGAAAAAGAATTTCCATTAGCAAGAATACCTCTTATGTTATTGCCCTGTATATCTACTTTTACAACTCCACCATTATCAAGTTCCGTTAGAAATTCTGAAAATATGATTGAATTATTTTTACCCACACTAGCCTGGGGGTTTTTAAACATATTGTAAAGACCAATTGTTAAAAAAACAATTGCTGCCCACATCGCTAAATTTTTCATATTCATAAGTATAAGATAATAATTTTTATGAATTAAACAAGTGTCAAATTGCTACAAAATTTAGACTTAATGCTATTTTTCTTTAGATATTAATATAGTTTCATTTACTCTTTTAATAAGGCACCCACCCAAAGTAACTTTTGAAAATGATTTAATGTTAATATCCTCAATTAACTTGCTAATACTTTTTCCTCTAACTGGATAGTATTTATTGCCAAGCATTTGTATGGTTTTTGTTAAAGATCTAAAAATCACCTCATGCGATTGATCAAAAAAATTATTATTTAAAATATATATATTTTTTTGTTTTAAAAAAACTAAGTTTTTTTTTAGATTTCTATCTACATAAAATTTAATTGATTTGTCTGAGTCTTTTAAATTATTAATGGTTAATTTAAGTTTTTTTTTATCTAAACCTTCTTTTTCAAGTGCTTCTAATAAATTTCTAATTCTAGTTCTCTTATAATTTATATTAATATTTGATGGGTCTTTAACAAAAAAATTAAATACCTCTTTGGAAACATGCAGTAAATCATTTTTTTCTAAATCTAGTAACGGCCTTAAAATATGCAAATCGTTATCTTTATACGTTGTATTTTTATTAAATGAGACTAGCCCATTTAATCCACTGCCTCTAACCATTCTAATTAAAAAATTTTCAAACAAATCATTTAAATGGTGTCCAAGTAATAAATACTTAATATCATTTTTTTTACATTCATCTACTAATAAGGAATATCGTTTATCTCTTGCTATAGCTTGAATATTTTTAGATGGCTTCTTTCCTTTCCATATTAAAACTTTACTCTTTATGTCAATCTTCTTTAAAATATTTTTCACTGACTTTGCTTCTAAAGAAGATTCTTTTCTAATTTTATGATTAACTATAAAATATTTTACTTTTATCCTATATTTTAACGCATAACATTTGGCTAGAAAAGCTAGAGCTAGACTATCTGGCCCTCCTGAAACAGCTACTGCTAAATCTTCTTTAACTGCTAATGAAGATGAAAATTCATTATAAATTTTAGATATTTTTTTTTGATTTAGATAGCTAAGAATTTTTTTATGTTTTTTGTTTTGAGCACTCATATTTCTTAGATTCAAATTTGGCTCTTTGAAGTGTTGATTTATCAGTTTCAGGATATTGTTTTTTAACACCATCAATCATTTTGCAACCTTGTTCTTTTTCTCCTATCTGAACCATTGATACACCAAGTTTTAATAAGTTTATAGGAGCCTTGTCTCCTTTTGGATACTTTTGATATCCTTCAAGATAAGCAGTTGCTGCATCAGTATAAAGTTGTCTAATTCTAAATGTTTCAGCATACCAATACTGCGCATTTCCAGCAAGTTTGTGATCTGAATTAGTTATTACAAATTCTCTAAAGGCTCTTTCTGCCATAGCATAATCACCAACTTGTAAAAAACTATAGGCAAATTCATATTGTATTTCTGGGGTATCATTAGGTAGTAGACTTTGTTCTGCTTCAAATGTTTCTGTTACTATTGAAGAAGTAGTATCAACTGATTGTATCTTTTGAGAAGTTTCATTAGTTTCTGTATCTTTATACGAGATTGAACCTAAGTCTTGTGGCTGTGAAGATCCTGGTAATTTTTTTTTCAATTGTTCTTTTGGTTTAGATGTCATTTTTTTATTAACATCACCAGTAGATAATGAGTTTTCAATATCTTGAAATCTTATCTGATTATCAGCCTGAACCTTGGAAAGTCTGTTAGACAATTTATCTAATTTAAAATTTATTTCTTCAAATTTATTTGTCAATTCTTGGAATTGATTTTCAATTTCTGACAATTTTAGTAAATGTCTTGTAAGAACATCTTCTGAGTTTTTATCAAGATTTTCTTGATTGTTTGAAGTTCCTAAACTAACTGAATCTGAGTAAACTGCTTTTTCAAGTGTTTTTAAATCTTTTTGAATTAATTCTAAAACTTCATTCAAATTATGATTCTCTGCAAAAACAACATTAGTAAATAAAACAAGCACAAGCGTAATTTTTACCTGAATTATCTTTTTATAATTAAACATAATATAATGAGTAGTAATTATAATGATGGCAAAAAAAAGACCCTACCCATTTACATGGATAGGGTCTTTTATAAATTAGTTTAATTAGTTAGCTTTGACTGAAACCGATCTTCTATTTTTTGACCAAGCTAAAGGGCTAGATCCTGAATCTACAGGTCTTTCCTTACCATAACTTAATACTGAAATTCTGTCTGAAGAAATTCCATATGTCATTAAATAGTCTTTTGCTGAATTAGCTCTTCTTTCACCCAATGCTAAGTTGTACTCTCTTGTACCTCTTTCATCTGCATGACCTTCTAATACAATTGTAATTTTAGAATTTTTTCTTAACCAAGCTGCTTGTTTTCTTAGAGTTTCTCTTGACGCAGTTGTTAGAACTGTCTCATTAGTTGCAAAGAAAACTCTATCTTTAACACCACTTGCTAAGTACTCAACTGTATCTGTTCCAGTATAGACATCACCTTGTGTCAGTGCTGTTGTTTTTTTTTGCGTTGCACATGCTGATAATACTAAACTTGCTAATAATATTAAAAATCCATTCTTTAAAATTTTATTTAATTTCATTTTTCTCCTTAATCCTATTGTTGTATCACTAACTTTTTCACAAGTAAGTAGATGTTTCAAGATAAAAATCAAGCAATTTTTGTCCTTAATTGCTTAATAATGATGACCAAGATGGGTCAGATGCATCTGTTTTTGTTTTAACCATCTTTTCATTATATCCTGTTAGATCAATAGACCATAATTTTGCTGAAAAACCCTCTCCTTTTGAGTTAGTTTTTGTTTCTCTATAAAAAATCAATACTCGTCCATTTGGAGACCAGGAAGGTGCTTCTTGATAAAAGTTCTCTGTTAGCAACCTTTCACCAGATCCATCTGTTCTCATCACCCCAATATAAAATTTTCCTTTATGCAATTTTGTAAAAGCAATTAAGTCACCTCTTGGTGACCATACAGGGGTTCCATAAAGACCATTTCCATATGAAATTCTCTTTACATCTTTTCCGTTACTCTTCATTACATAGATTTGCTGAAATTTACTTCTATCAGAGTTGAAAGCAATATATTTTCCATCTGGAGAATATGATGGAGATGTATCAATTGAAGGATGGTTAGTAATTCTTTCAACAATTCTATTTTCGAGATCCATCGTATAAATGTCTGAATTTCCATCTTTAGCAAAACTCATTATAATTTTTTTACCATCGGGAGAAAATCTTGGTGCAAATGTCATGCCAGGAAAGTCACCAACTACCTCTTGTAGACCAGTTTCAATATCTAGCAAATATACTCTAGGTAAGTTTCTAAAGTATGAAAGATATGTGACCATTTGGTTGGTTGGACTAAATCTGGGAGTTAAAACTAATTCATTTCCTAGGGTTAACAATTTATTATTAAAACCATCTTGATCCATAATTGCTAATTTTTTTATTCTTTTTGTTTTAGGGCCCTCTTCAGCAACATAAATTATTCTAGTATCAAAGTAGCCTTTTTCACCTGTTAAGCGCTGATAAACTTTATCTGTAATTATGTGACCTACTCTTCTCCAGTTACTTGGAACTGTAGTGAAGGCTAGTGCCATCATTTCTTTTCCTGCTAAAACATCCCACAATCTAAATTCTACTCTTAGCTTTTCATCTACAAAAGTAACTTTACCTGTGATCAATGCTTGTGCTTTTATTAAATTCCAATCTTCAAATCTTGGTTTCAAATTTGCTATATCTGGTTTTTGAAGAAATGCATCTTTGTTAAGAGGGTTAAATAAACCAGATTGTTTTAAATTATTTTCAACAATTATAGATATTTCTGCTCCTATATTATCTTTTTTTAAAATTTCTTTAAAACTATTTTTTGATTTTTTATCTATAGATAAAGGTGAAACAGCGACAGGTAGAGGATTTAGATTTCCCCTGGTTATATCAACCTCTATTACAGCAAAAGCTTTAATAGGTAATAAAATTAACAATATAAATAAGTGTCTTAAAATCATTTTATCCTTCTAGCATTTCTCTTGCATCAAAATTTAGTTGTAATTCTTTCCATCTCTCGTATCCCTTACTTGGAACTCTAAGAGGCTGACAAAGTTTTACAGCTCTTAATGCACTTTCTGCTAATACTTTGTAAAATCCTTGCCCAGGCTTATTCATTCTAGCATGATCAATAATTTCTGTTTTTATAATAGAGCCATCCGGTTTTAATTGTAACCTAATTCTGACTAACAAATTTTCATTATATGGCAATCCCAAAGGTATACTCCAGCATCCAAAAATTTGTGCTTTCAAAGCATCCTCTTCGCTTAAAGAAAGCCCTCCAAAATCAATACTTTTATCCTGATCTTGAGTTATTTTATCTAGTTTTTTGTTTGTTTCAGCTCTTTCAACTTTGGATTTATCAATTAATGCTGCAATATTATTTGAGTCGAATAGTTCTTTTTTTTCAAATTCTGAAATTTGTTTAACCTCAGTTTCTACTTTTTTAGGGTTTTGTTTTTCATCTTTAATCTTTTTAATCTTTTCTATTTTTTCATCGGGTAATGGAATAGCGTCTGGTTTTTGTTTTTTAACTACTTTAGGAGGGGCTTGGTCTGAAACTAATTTTTTTTCTTTTTTTTTAATTTTTTCTATTATCTTTTTTGCTTTAGGTGCAAAAGGAATATTAGTTTTATCTGTGATCTGAATAAGTTCAACCGAAACAATTGGGGGAAGATCAATAGGTTTTTTTGCTAAAAATGGTAAGCTCATGGCTGTAATTATAACAAGCAAGGTATGAAGCCCAAAAGAAATAATGATATTTCTATTCACTTTGATTACCTTTTCTTATATGGCTCAGAAATTAATGCTACTTTAGTAAAACCAGAACCAGATAGCATCCCCATTATTTCTAAAACTCGACCATAATTTATTGATTTATCTCCTCGAACGTAAATTCTTGTGTCTGTTCTATTCTTAGATACAGCCAAAATTTTTGCTATTATTTTATCATACTCTACTTTAGATTCTTGAATAAATATTTCTCCTTTTGAATTAATAGAAAGAGTCAATGGCTCAAGTTCTTCAGGCAATGAGTCTGCAGAACTTTCTGGCAAGTCAACTTGTACTCCTACCGTTAGCAGTGGCGCCGTTACCATGAAAATAATTAATAATACCAACATTACGTCCACAAAAGGAGTAACATTAATTTCACTCATAGGTTCTTTTGATGAACGATTGAGTTTAAAAGCCATTTTATATTATTGATAAAAATCTTTTAGAAAAGTTTTCTAATTTTTGTAAATATTTTTTTGAGTCATTGTTAAACTTGTTGTAAGCAACAACTGCTGGAATTGCAGCTAATAAACCTAGTGCTGTAGCAAACAAAGCTTCAGCTATACCAGGTGCTACAATTGCTAAACTGGTATTTCTTGAAATTGCAATTGACTGAAATGAGTTCATTATTCCCCAGACTGTCCCAAATAAACCTATAAATGGAGCTGTAGATCCAACTGTTGCCAAAAAAGTAAAACCTTTTTCTAACGTTACCATCTGTTTTTCAATATTAACTTCAAGCATGCTACTCATTCTTTCACTTAGATTGGATTTATTTTTTGCTTTTAATAAGGTTTGCATAGAATCTTTAAACAATAAAGCCATAGGGTTTTCTAAATTAGTTGGCAAACTATTATAAAAAGTTTCTGCTGCTTTTGACTTCCAAAACTTTTGCTCAAACTCATCTGATTCTAAATTAATTTTTTTGAACAACCTAAATTTTTCAATAATGATTGCCCATGAATAAATAGAGCAGCCAATTAGCATAAGTATTACAGATTTAACAATGAAGTCTGCTCGAATAAATAAACTCCATAATGAAAAATCAGTATTTGATGCAAGTCCTACTGCTTGAGATGTAATATCAGCTTCCATAATTATGATTTCACACTTAAATGTGTCATGATTTTG